>ERZ808040.104-NODE-104-length-82289-cov-6.762699_pt1 | contig 82289 bp, 64 predicted proteins | sample MGYA00380191_ERZ808040 | MGnify/ENA primary metagenome ERZ808040 (study PRJEB31490, sample SAMN06133395) | mouse gut metagenome | isolation source: J6 | host: mice | place: China: Chengdu | collected 2015-05 ...
TTTATATAGCTTTAGCAAATAACGCTTGTTTTGAAAAAGGTCAAGGAATACGCTGTTTTTTGCTGTACGTTTTGCCATGACTTCCTCTATCTGTTTTGTATCGTCCTGCACTTTAACACCTCGATTTCTAAAAATCTGTGACACAAGATACGATATATCTTGTTCTTGCCACACTTCAATTATATAAAAAAACGTCTGCTTTTACAATAAAATTCACATTAAATTTCTTCCTCCCTCCGCCTATTACGTCCTTGTTGCCTGTTATGCTGTCGGCTCTCGTTCTGAAGCTCCCTTTCAAGGTTCTTTTTGTTGTAGCTGATAACTTCCGCATACGCTAATTCTGTGGCAATCTTGGTCTGCTCCCTGCCGATACTGTCATTGGATCTATACTATAAAAGTAGACACAAATATACACTATCTGTTACAATAAACCATACACAAAAAAGGAGGCTTCTTATGACTACCAACAATTACACTAAATACGATGAAGATTTTAAAAAATCTCTCCTCTCTCTACACCAAAATGGTAAAACTCAATCTCAACTATGCAAGAAATATGGTGTTTCAAAATCCGCACTCAGTAAATGGATAAAACAATACTCTACTGTTGAAATGGGCGATGGTGATGTCCTTACCGCTAAACAGGTTAAAGAACTTCAAAAACGTAATGCTCAGCTAGAGGAGGAAACTCTTATCTTAAAAAAAGCGATTACCATATTCACGCCACACTCAAACAACGATTAGATGCTGTCCACAAGCTTCATTTTCAACATAACATTCAAACTCTCTGCAGGGTTTTAAAGGTTAATCGAAGTACTTATTACAAGCATTTTCGTAAACTTCCTGCTCCTCGTGTTTGTCAAAACCAGCACATTAAATGTATCATCTTACATATTTACGCTGATTATCATAAACGTCTGGGCGCTTATAATGTTCAATCCATCCTTAATCGTGACTATGGCATTAACATCCGTGTTGGAAGAGTGTACCGACTGATGCATATCAACTGTAAAACCTAAATCTAACTGTCATCATATGGATAATGGTGAATGCACTAACCATTTGCAGCAACCATTTTCTCAGGATGCTCCAAATCTCGTCTGGGTCAGTGATATCACCTACCTGAAAGCTGGTACAAAATGGTATTATCTATGTGTTATAATAGACCTGTTCTCAAGAAAAGTGGTCTTATGGCATCTATCCAGTAAAGCAGATACTAAATCTTGTCATAACAACTTTCCGGAAGGCTTATGAGAGCAGAAATGCTCCCTATGGTCTTATGTTCCATTCTGACCGTGGGGTACAATATAGTGCATTTGCATTCCGTCAGCTTTTGGATTCACTAAATGTGGTGCAGTCTTTTTCCAGAAAAGGATACCCTTTTGATAATGCTGTCTGTGAGTGCTTTTTCAAGTACTTAAAGCTGGAAGAAACCAATCGAAAACCATACCATACTTTTGATGAATGACATCTGTCTATTTTTGAGTACATGGAAGGATTCTACAATTCCAGACGACTCATGGTTCTCTTGAATATTTAACCCCAGCTGAACTAGAATCTGCTTATTGGGGACAGATTTAATTCGGTTCTCAATAAAAAAATTTACAAAAATGTGTCTACTCTATTGACTATAGTCCAGTAGCAAAAGTACCCAGACTGTGACTCACAAACTTTACATTGCCATCCTTATCAAACTTAGTGCCTGTCGTCACACGAACTCGCCACCGTCTCTTATTCTTAGCGGTCATATACGGTATGACGCAGCCACTCCCATTACCTCATGTTCTCATTAGAATCCACCTCCGAAAAAAATTTTTTTGAAACAATACACATATGGCGTATCAGGCTGCTGATTTCATCAAGCGAAAAAACTCGAATTTTGTAGCCTGATTTCCATGTCAAGTAGAAGTGGTTTTCATGTCAAGTAGCATGTCAAGTAGCACAAAAAATCAGGGCATACCAGACAAAATTGATAAGTCCGGAATGCCCTGAAATCAGGGGTTTTTCAGTGTTTCCTTAGAACTTCCCAGCCTCAGCCGCTTCCTGAATACTAACCGCAACCGCCACAGTCATTCCGACCATAGGGTTGTTGCCTGCGCCGATCAGACCCATCATTTCTACGTGAGCCGGAACGGAGGAGGAACCTGCAAACTGTGCGTCGGAGTGCATACGTCCTAAGGTATCGGTCATACCGTAGGAAGCCGGGCCTGCTGCCATGTTATCCGGATGCAGGGTACGTCCTGTGCCGCCGCCGGAAGCAACGGAGAAGTACTTCTTGTCAGCTTCGATGCGCTCCTTCTTGTAGGTGCCTGCTACCGGATGCTGGAATCTGGTCGGGTTCGTGGAATTTCCGGTAATGGAAACATCCACGTTCTCCTTCCACATAATAGCAACACCTTCGGAAACGCTGTTTGCGCCGTAGCAGTTTACCTTTGCGCGGAGGCCATCGGAATATGCGATGCGCTCAACCTCGTTTACCGTATTGGTATAAGGGTCGTATGTAGTCTCGACAAACGTAAAGCCGTTGATACGGGAAATAATCTTTGCCGCATCCTTGCCAAGGCCGTTCAGAATAACGCGCAGCGGCTTCTGACGAACTTTGTTTGCTTTCTCGGCAATACCGATCGCACCCTCTGCAGCCGCAAAGGACTCATGACCTGCAAGGAAGCAGAAGCAGTCCGTTTCTTCCTCGAGGAGCATCTTTCCAAGGTTGCCGTGGCCGAGACCGACCTTGCGGGTATCCGCAACCGAGCCCGGGATGCAGAAGGACTGAAGGCCCTCTCCGATTGCCGCCGCCGCGTCAGCTGCCTTTCTGCAGCCCTTTTTGATTGCGATGGCCGCTCCGACGGTGTATGCCCAGCATGCGTTCTCAAAACAGATCGGCTGGATTTTTTTCACCTGCTCGTATACATCCAGGCCGGCATCCTTGGTAATCTTTTCGGCCTCCTCAATGGAAGCGATACCATAGCTGTTTAAAACCGAATTGATCTTGTCAATTCTTCTCTCAAATGATTCGAATAATGCCATGACGATGTTCCTCCCTTATTTCGTGATTTCTTTGTCAGTTCTCGGATCAATGATCTTTACGGCATCCGCCACGCGGCCGTACTGACCTGCAGACTTCTCGTAAGCCGTATTCGGATCGTCGCCCTTCTTGATAAAATCGGTCATCTTGCCAAGGTTTACAAACTTGTAGCCGATAATCTCGTTGTTTTTGTCAAGCGCGATCCCCGTCACATAACCCTCTGCCATCTCGAGGTAGCGCGGTCCCTTCTTGAGCGTGCCGTACATCGTGCCCACCTGGCTTCTCAGGCCCTTTCCGAGATCCTCAAGGCCGGCACCGATCGGAAGGCCGTCCTCGGAGAACGCGCTCTGCGTTCTGCCGTATACGATCTGAAGGAAAAGCTCTCTCATCGCCGTGTTGATCGCATCGCAGACAAGGTCGGTATTCAGTGCCTCCAGCACCGTAAGACCCGGGAGGATTTCCGCCGCCATCGCTGCGGAATGAGTCATACCGGAGCAGCCGATCGTCTCGACGAGAGCCTCCTGAATAATGCCCTCCTTTACGTTGAGCGTCAGCTTGCAGGCACCCTGCTGCGGTGCGCACCAGCCCACGCCGTGCGTCAGACCGGAAATATCCTTCACTTCTTTGGACTGTACCCATTTTGCTTCTTCCGGAATTGGCGCAGCGCCGTGATGTACACCCTGAGCCACCGTACACATGCTTTCTACTTCGTGTGAATAAATCATGTTGAAACTCCTTTCAAGCTTTCCATATTTGCAGACGGATATCTGCGGGGCGCTGCTTTTGCCCTGCGGATACGCGGCAGCATTCACCATATTTTCTCATAAAACCCGAAAATAGTCAAGTGCCGGGAAGGTAGCCGGCTCATATTCCAAAGTCTCCTTCTGCTGCCTGATTTTTGAAAGCGGCGCGGCGGCAGAACGCTTACTGCCCCGTCCTCTTTCCCCTGCCCCGCAGCTTCACTTTCCCCTTGTGTTATCGTCCTCACTGCAGGAAACAGCCCGGCTTTATATGCCGCGCCCTTCCCCACCGCATCCCCCGCAGGAAATCAGCCCGGCTTCTTCGCCGGCTTTTCCGCCCTCACGCTGCCGCGAATCCTCAGCTGCGGCGGCAGAATAACTTCGCTGCCCACCGGCTCCCCGCGCAGCCTGCAGAACATCAGCCGGCATGCCTCGTCCGCGAGCGTTCCGATCTCCTGCACAACTGTCGTCAGCTCAACGCCGAACAGATAATTCTGAAGCGAATCATCGTAGCTGACGATGGAGTAATCCGCCGGGATCTGCAGCTTTTTTTCGTACAGCCTTCGCAGAAAGCCCAGCGTCATCATATCGTTGCAGACAAACGCCGCCGTCGCGTCCGTCTCCAGAAGAGCCTGCGCCGCCAGATAACCGCTCTCCATGCGGTAATCGCCCTCCTTCAGGTACTTCCTCTGCACCCGGACGCCAAATTCCCGCAGCGCCCTCACATACCCGTCCAGACGGCTTTTTCCGCTGCCGGCCTTATCGTCCCGATACACGCAGCCGATTTTCCGATGCCCCTGCTCCAGCAGGTATTTCGCCGCCAGATATCCGCCCTGTTCATGGTCGAAGCTTACCCTACAGCAGTCCGCGTCCGGGAATGTCCGGTCAATCATAATATATGGCATGGTCAGCAGTTTTAATTCCTTCAGAAATTCGGCCCTGCACTCCAGAAACTCGTTGCTCAGAATGAGGAAAATCCCGTCCACCCCGCGCGATTCCAGAACCCGCAGAAGCTTTCTGTCGTTCTCCTTCCTGTCGTCGGACCCGGCGACAATCAGCGAATAGCCCTCCCTTCTGCAGCGGTTTTCGATCTGCTTTGCCAGGGACGAAAAAAAAGTATTTTCAATATCCGGCAGAATCAGCGCAAGCATATCGGAGCGCCTTGTCGCCAGACATTTCGCCGCCTGGTTCACCACATAGTTTTTCTGCCTGGCCACCTCGCGGACTCTCTGCTTTTTTTCCTCCGTGATCCGGCAGGGCCTGTCGTTTAAAATCAGGCTGACCGCCGCCGGGGAAACGCCGGCCTCCCTGGCAATATCCTTGATTGTCGCTTTTTTTCTTCTGTCCTCTTCCATAAATTGTCCTCCTGACCGCCGCTGCGGACAGGCGTGTTCCCCTTTCCATTTTCTTCCTCGCCCGAGTCTGCACCCCCGGAGTATTTATCTGCTGATCTTCCTGTCTTCCTGCTCCCGCCGCTCTCCAGGTTCCTGCCAGAAATGCGGACCGAATCACTCCCCGATACAGATTCTCAACTTCCGCTCAGTATCCCGGACATAATAGTATATTTCTTTTCATCGTCCGTCATATCATAAAACCTGCCCGTGCAGAATCCGTCTTCCACGGTAAATGTGATCTGCCTGTTCCGATACGGACTGCAAACCTCCGCCTCAAAGCTTCCTTACACTCTACACTGGAAACGAATCCTGAAAAAACAGCGGCGCTTCCCGTTCTGCCAGCTGTGCCTTGCCATAATCTGCTGTAAAACTAGGGTTCCCCAATCGTTCAAAGACCGGATTGATATCAGAGTGCGGAATACTCGATTTCGCTTCCTTCAGCATTTGGAGGCCGGATTGATATCGGAGTCCGGGACAGATTGCCCGATTTCGTTTCTTCCGGCATTCGGAGGCCGGATTGATATCAGGATTCAGGACGGAATACTCGATTTCGCTTCCTTCAGCATTTGGAGGCCGGATAACCACAAGTGGAATACAAGCAGCTGTTTTCATTTCATTATAAACCTCCTGAAACCCTTTTGCAACAGTTCAGCGGCTGTCCGGCTAAGAATTGAAATAAAACGACAGGTATATTTACCCATTATGCGTATGGCAATTCTTTTTCCGCCCGGCTTTCCTGTCTTCCTGCCAGGCTGCAGTCTGCAGGAGAAATAAAATCAGCCGCCAATTTCCCAGGCGCCAGGTGGAAAATATTTTGTGTCAGTGCCTGCAGAAACAGAACATGAAGAATTGCCGCATACAGGCAAAAACACAGGTTTGCATTCAGACATAAAAGATTTGTGCATTACGTCAGATGGAGAAAAGCACGAGAACCCAGAGATTATAAAGCTGCATGAGAAGATTTGTCTGTGTGGGAATGGACATGCCCTGTTTGCGGTGCAAAACATAAACAGGGAGGTTAATGACGCAAAAAATATTTTAGCGGAAAGACTAAGACAAATAGCATAAAAGAACCAAATGCAAGGCAGGAACTTCCAGAATCAACGCCTGTTAAGATCGTAGCAGGATCGGTAGCGGGCAAAGAACCAAGTTCTTATGAAGTATTTTTCTATCTTTTCAATGAAGAAAAGAAGTTTTCACTTCATAATGGTATAAATACAGACCAGAAAAATGAGCAAGTCCCAAACACCCGGAAGGATTTTCGTCTTCCTCCGGAAGCGGAAAACCCATGCGGCCGGAAGAGATTTCTTCCGGCCGCATGAGCCCTTTTACCGCATTAAAAAGTATCGCCAATTTTACATTTATTTTAAGATAAATAAATCTATTTATATTATATAATTTTATTTTACCAATTATAAAAATATAACAAGCGATAATATAAACATAAACACCACGCCCGCGATCATCGGCACAGAGGTCCGTTTGACGATCTCAAGCGGCTCCTTCTTGACTGAGCCGGCCACGATCATGACAACCGCAGACACCGGGGATACCGCACGGAGCAGATTTCCTGCCAGACCCATCGGCACGGATACCGCCAGAACGCTGATGCCGGCTGCCGCTGCAAGCGGAACCATAAGCGGAACCATCGCGAAGAACAGCGCCGTACCGCTTCCGCTGAGCAGTACGATCAGCGCAGTGAGAGCAACGAGAATCAGCGGGAGTACAAAGCCCAGGCCGGAGCCCTGCAGACCGGTCATCGCTTCCTGAAGAGCCGCAATCAGGCCGATGGTTTTGAGGCCGGTCACGAAAACCGTGCCTGCGACAAGCAGTGCGACGATCGGCATTGCGCCGCCCATGCCCTTGAAGAAGGATTCTGTCTCATCCAGCGTTTTGCGCGCGCTGCGGTTGCGCACCAGCTCGCACACAATCGCGATCACAAACGAGAACAGGGTTGCCACTTCGACGCTTAAGTTGATCTTCGCGCCGGTGATCTTCTGTACCGCAAAGACAAGAATCAGCATCAGAATCGGAAGCAGCGGGAGGATTGCGTAAACCGTGCGGAACAGGGCGCCGCCCTTGATCTCCTCAACCTCAACCTTGTTGTTGAGCTCGGTATTTCCCTTTGCGCTGTCCTTCTTGTCCATCCATTTCTGCCAGAAATAATGCGCTGCCGCCATGAAAAACAGGGTCGGCACAGATACAACTGCGTGATAGCGGAAGACATAATCGCTCGCTGTAAGGCCCGCAAACTCCGCCGTATTGGCCAGTTCCGCCGCGATTGCCACATTGTCGCTGCCCAGCGGCGTCGGCATAACCGTTGCAGTTGTCGCAATAATACCTGCTGCGGTCAGCGTGCTCATTCCCGCCTGGATCATAATCGGGTAGAGGGTTGCAAGCAGGATAATGGCAAGGTTGGATGCACTCGGCACAACCAGGGACAGCAGGTTGCCGATCAGGAACACAACCGGGACAAGGATGTAAACGGACTTGATTTTCCCGATCGGTTTGGTCAGCGCGCTGACGGTTACATTGTTTGCCTTAATGGAACTCATATAAGCGGAATACCCGCCCAGGATCAGAATGATAAAGCCCGCCGAGCTGATCGTTGATTTAAACTGATCTGCAATAGCCTTCAGCGGATCAAGCCACGCCATGCCGGTGGAGGCAAATTCTCCGCCGCCGATGGACTTTCCGCACGCCATGCCGATATACATCAGCACGATACCGATCAAAAACAGGGTAATCTTGATGTCCATTTTCTTGATCAGCATTAAAATCACGACGGCCACGGATACGATTGCCGCGATATACATAATCGCTGTTTCCATATTTTCCTCCCGTTCTGCCGCAGAATGCGGCCCGTTTTTTAATGTGTTTATCCATTACCTGATTTGGTTTATTTATTTTTCAGTTTCCTGAGAGCAGGAACCATCACACTGCACAGCGGGATGCTACCTGCATTTTCCAACGGCCTTCAAAAACCATGTGCGGAATTTTTCCTGATCAATATCCATGCATACAAGAGCGTTCGGTTCTTTTTTCAGATATCCCTTCAGATCCACCAGTGTACAGCCGGCGGTCATCGTTCCGGCAAGCTCCACATCCACATAGGTTTTTTCCACCGTGAACAGCTCCGGGCACAGCAGATAGGCAACTGCGCAGCTGTCGTACATTTTCAGTCCGGTCGTAAAGCTGCCGCCGCGGTATTTCTTGAACAGGCAGTGCGCCATTTTCCCGACCTCGCCGAGCGCCGGAAGCTTTTCCGTATCTTCCGGCATCACCAGCGCCTTCCAGCCCACGTCCAGTCCCGCCATTACGATCGGTACGCCGGATGAAAATACCATTTTTGCAGCCTCCGGATCCGTTGCAATATTGAATTCGGACATTACGCCCTTGTTGCCGCGCGAAGCCGAACCGCCCATCAGAACGATCTCGCGGATCTTCTCCTTCACCTCCGGGTAAACCGCAAACAGCAGCGCTATATTGGTCAGCGGGGCAATCGGCACCAGCGTGATCGGCTCATCGCTCTCCATAATCGTGCGGTACATCGCATTAACCGCATTCTCCTTGCACAGGAGCTCCCGCTTCGGCTCCGGAAAATCAAAGCCCTCCATGCCGCTCGCGCCGTGAACGTTCGAGGCGTCCACCAGCTCGCAGATCAGCGGCTGCGCCGCTCCCGCCGCCACCGGCACATCTTTGCCGAAAAAGGCCAGCAGCCGCAGCGCGTTGTTCGTCACTTTCTCCAGAGACACATTCCCGGCCACCGTTGTAATCAGTTTTACGTCCAGCTCCTCCGAAAAAAGGGCGATTGCAATGGCGAGCGCGTCGTCAATCCCCGGATCGGTGTCGATAATGATTGGTCTTTTATTCATAGCTTCCTCCTTTTTATCTCTCTGTCCGGAGTCTTGACTTCCGGACGGCCGGATATGTTGTTTTTATTAACTTTTACATTTCTATATTAAACTTCTTCCCGGTACGGAATCGACTGCTGTGCGCCGTAGCGTGTGATGGTGATCGCCGCCGCCCTCGTTGCACAGCGGACGCTTTCCTCCATATCTTTGTTTTCGGCCAGGCAGGCGGCCAGCACGCCGATAAAGGTATCCCCGGCCGCTGTTGTATCCACGGCCTCCACGCGCAGGGCCGGCACGCTGTACATCTCCTCCCCGATATTAAACATGCTGCCCCTGCTGCCCAGGGTAATTACAACCTGTCCTGCCCCCAGCCGCCTCATGCTCTGGATGGCCTCGCGGCAGCTCTCCTCTTCCTGCGGCAGAATCCCGGTCTGATACTCCGCCTCAACCTGGTTAACGATCAGCAGGTCAATAAACGGATAGTATTTTTCCGGAATAATTTTGGCAGGCGCCGGGTTAAAAATGGTGTACATTCCGAGCTCCCTCGCCAGTTCCAGGGACGCCAGCACCGTATTCTGCTCGCACTCGTACTGCGTCACGAAAATATCTCCCGGCGAAGCGACCCGTTTCAGCGCCGCCTGCACATCCGCCGCCTGCAGCTCATGGTTCGTTCCAGGACTCAGGATAATCCGGTTGTCCCCGCGATGGCAGGTGATCACCGCAACCCCGGTCTGCCCTGTCTCGCTCTGCCGCACCTCGGCGCAGTCCACCCGGTAACCCTGCAGCACCTCGAGAAGCTTTTTGCCGAACACATCCTGCCCAACACAGGCGATCATCCGGGTTGAAGCACCGAATTTAGCTGCGGCCACTGCCTGGTTTCCGCCCTTTCCGCCGGGATTGGACAGAAAATTGCTTCCCTCCACCGTTTCGCCCTGCTGCGGCATGCGCTCGCACTGAATTGTCAGATCCATGTTCAGACTCCCGAACACAATTACCTGTTTCATTGTAACCACACCCTTTCTTTCGCCCGCGGATATACCGCGGGCATAATCGTGAAACCTTTACGCTTCCCGGTTGACAAGCTGCGTCATTCCGCTCCCCTGCCCGCCGCACGGCCGAACACGGAACCCGAATTTCTCGTAAAAACCCTCCTTTCCCGTCAGTGCCATCAGGCCCGCGTAAGCGTTTTGGCATCCGTTCTGCTTAATATAATGCATCAGTTCTCCCATTATTATATGCCCGATCCCGCGGTTCTGCCTGGAGGGCTCCACGACAACATCCTTTATGAAAAAGACAATCCGCCCGTCGCCGACCACTCTGCCGATCCCGACCGGAACACTCCCTTCCCAAACAACCACCGAAAACAAGGTATGTCTCAATGCTTCCTCGACATCCGGCTGCTCGTAATGCTGCAGGGAAACCTTCTCCCGGAGACTTTCATAGATTTCCGGGGTAAGGCCGTTCTTCTCTATTATATATGGCTCCATAGCTTCCCTCTCATTCCGCCGCCCTGCTTTTTCCGCCGCCCGTTACATTATGTGGAAAAACGCGGCAAACTACTCACAGGTCATCCGCCTATTTTTTGATAAATCGTTTTACCAATTTTGTAAAAAAATAAAGTCCTCCACGAACCTCTTTTTATTGATAAAACGTTTTATCAATTGGCTTGATTGTATATTATCACGCATTCTCACCGGTGTCAACCAATTTTCTTTGATTTTCAGGATAATATTCGACAAATTTCAGCTTCTGTTTTTATGCATATTGCATAATATAGTTTTATATTTTCTTTGTCTTATTCTTCCGCTTCATATTATTATGACAGGAAACATTTCTGCACTTCCGCATTCGCATTCTGTGCACTCTCCCTCATACTTCTCTGTCTTACGAAAGAAAATAGATAAAATCATAACCTGAAGCAGCATCGTCAAAAGCTTCGGCTTGCCAGGCCCGGCACCCCGCCGAAACGCATTTTCCAGCCCTCTTTCCATACACGGCAAAATACAAAGTTTTCAAAAGAGACTGCCGAAACACAGTCTGAAATACTGCACAAGGCGAAGGCAGAGGAACCAGACAAGCGCCCCTCTGCCTTCGCCTATAATATCAGTCTGTATCAGACAATAATTACCATACCGGCTTTTTCATTCACTGAGGATTTTGAATAAATCGAAAAATTCCCCTTCCTTTTCCATTAGTTCATCAAAATTCCCTCTTTCTGCAATCTTACCGGCACACATCACAATGATCTCATTGTATTTTTGCATAAGTGCTTTATTATATCTATGCGTGATATTTATAATAGTCATATCCTCATCCAGCAATCTTTTTTCAATTTCATAAGCAGTGGCATTGTCAAGTCCCGAGGTAATCTCATCAAGGAAGGTCATTGTTTTATTTCTCAAAAATAACCTTGCCAAAGCAATTCTCTGCAATTCACCGCCCGAAAAATTTCTACCGTTCTCCTGAATTTTTTCATCGACTCCCTCCGGAAGCTTCTGAATGGTCTCATAGATGCCTGCCTTTTTCAGTGCTTCGATGACCTCGTCCTTTGAATAATCCTGATATAAGGCTACATTATTGTAAACCGTGTCGCTGAATATGTAGGTCTGCTGGTAGCAAACCGGGCTCACATGCATGATACTTTCCTTGTTAAGCCCTGAAAGCTCGTGTCCGTCAATCAGAACTTTACCTGTGTAATCCGGTCCGTACTCCGTAAGCAATTTAATAATGCTTGATTTTCCGCTTCCGCTTTTGCCGACAATGGCATACTTCTTGCCTTTCTCAAAGGTCATTGACAGCTTATCCAGCGAAAAATTATCACTGATTTTTTGACCGGCATTATCCAAACGGATTTCCCGTATATTCTCTTCAATAATTTCTTTATTATCGTTTTCACTTTCCTGTTCCAGCAAAGTTTCCAGTTCCGCTTTTACCTTCTCCATTGCTTTCAACTGAATCATTCCGCTGGAAATAGTCTTGCACGGTGTCAAAACGAAATTCATCATATTGGTGATTGCCACAATTTCACCAACCGTAATTCGGCCTGCCGCAACAAAGAACATACAACTGCCCAGAACAACCAGGAAAGCCGCATTGTTTACAAAAGAAGCTAACGCCTGTGCCCAATATAAGGTTTTGGTCGAATATTCATTCTTCCTGCATACAAAATCACTCAGCTTTTTCTGCTTTCCTAAAATCTGCTCCACAGCGCCAAAGGTTCTTATGACCTTATGACCTCCCAGATCACTTTTAATTCCGTCCAGATAAACCTCCAGGGCTTCCGTATACTCTTTTCTTGAGGAAGCGATTTTCTTTTTCAATATGTTCGGAACCGCAAACTGCACAAAGCTGACTGCGGCTACAATCAGCAAAACAAACGGTTCCACGCAAAGTAAGTAAATGACAGCAACAACCGCAAAGACAAACTGCATAATCATGCCATATACATTGTTGACCCCGTCATTCAATAGGATTCCAATGTCTGTCGTAAATTTTGAAAGATAATATGCCAACCCCTTTTTTTCAAATTGATTAGCAGAAATATAAAACAGCTTTTGCATCAAATGATTGCGCAGATCCTTTTCAATATCCCGCACAACAACCGCCTGACTCTTCTTGCATATCCATTCAAAGACAAATACCCCTATGCTAAAAACAGCGGCAAAAAGGCATTTTTCCAACAACTCTCTGTAATTTGAAGAATCAATCAAAAGCTGCATAATATAGGAACGCATAGGAGCCATGATACCAACAATAACCACCGGAATCAGGCTTATTAAAAACTTGTATCTGTTCTTTTTATAAATTTCTTTTAACATTGTATTTCTCCTCTATTTATCAACCCGATTATACCATGCACAGTTTATACATTTTCCCAATTTGTTTTCCCAATCTCAAAGAGAATCCGTTGATATGCAAAAGAAAGGACAGCAGCATCGCAAGCTCGCCTGCCGTAAATTCAGTACTTTCAAAAGCTTGCGGATTTTTTAAATAACATATAACAGTCATTAAATATCAATAACTTTTTCTAATTAAAATTCCTGTTTATGCACATTGTTTTAATGTATTAATTCACCGCTACGTAATGCATATTTAACGGAGTCTATTTTCTTCCGGTATTGTCCTTTTCCCAAGAGAAAAAACAGCGGGGCAGCCCGCGCTGCATTCCGGGATTACCGGACCCGGCGGCAAAACCCTCCCGGCCGCCGAACCGAACGGAATTCCCTGCCGCGCGGGTTCTGCCGCCAAAAGGGCATTGCTGCCCTCCTTATTTCACCTCGAACACCCAGCCACGGTGATCCTCGATCTGGCCGCGCTGAAGCCCGGTCACGGTGTCATAGAGCTTCTGACTCAGCTCGCCGATGCCGCCGTCTTTTACCTGAAGCACATGATCCTTGAACCGCAGATGGCTGACCGGCGAGATAACCGCCGCCGTGCCCGTGCCGAATACCTCCTCCATTGTGCCGTTCTTCGCCGCCTCGTAGAGCTCGTCAACAGAAACCCTTCTCTCCTCAACCAAAACACCCCACTCCCTGCAGAGCGAGATAACGGAATCCCTGGTGATGCCCGGCAGAATACTGCCGTTGAGCATCGGCGTCACCACCGTCCCGCTGATCTTGAAAAAGATATTCATTGCGCCGACTTCTTCAATATATTTTCTCTCAACGCCGTCCAGCCAGAGCACCTGAGAATATCCCTCCTCATGCGCCTTGAGCTGAGCTGCCATGGATGCAACATAATTGCCGCCGGTCTTCGCCTCGCCGATGCCGCCGCGGATGGCGCGCACATAATCGTCCTCGATCCAGATCTTGACCGGATCCAGCCCCTCCGGATAATACGGGCCTACCGGAGATAAAATAATAATAAACTGGTAGGTATCGGAAGGCCGCACGCCGAGGAACGGATCGGTCGCAATAATAAACGGCCGGATATAGAGCGAGGTATCCGGCTTTGTCGGAATCCAAGCCGCATCCGTTTTCACAAGCGCCTTCACGGCATCCACAAAATCCTCCTCCGGAATCTGCGGGATGCAGAGTCTCCGGTTTGTGTTGTTTGTACGCTTTGCGTTCATGTCCGGACGGAACAGAAGAATTCTTCCGTCGGCAGCGCGGTATGCCTTCAGGCCCTCAAACATCTCCTGCCCGTAATGGAACACCATCGCCGCAGGGTCAAGCACAACCGGCTGATACGGCACAACGCGGGCGTCGTGCCAGCCCTTTCCCGTTTCATAATTCATTATAAACATGTGATCCGTAAAGATTGTTCCGAACTTCAGCGGGTTATCCGCTGCCGGAAGCTGCTTCGGAGTGTCCGTTTTCTCGATTCTGATACTCAGCATATTCAGCCCTTCTTTCTTATTGTTTTATAGCTAGGTATATCTTAGTATTCTCCTTGTGTTTTTTCAAGAGGAAATTTCATTGCACCGAAACAAAATTAACTGCCGCTTGCATTTTTTCCATCCTTCTGCTATAGTGAAATTGCCGCAGGCCGCGCCTTACGGAACACCATGTCCGCAGAGGACGGGCCGCACAAAGACAAACAGGAGGTTATACCCATGAGCGAAAATTTCAATGCCGAAGAGGGAAACGACACCATCACCATAACCCTGGAGGACGATACGGAGCTGGTCTGCGATGTAATCACAATCTTTCCCTGTCAGGACAAGAATTACATCGCGCTCCTCCCGCAGAATTCGGGCGAGGAGGGCGAGGTTTATTTATACGAATTTGTAGACAAGGGGAACGACGACATTGATCTGATCAATATCGAGAGCGATGAAGAGTTCGAGGCGGTCTCCGACGCCTTCGACGAGTGGCTGGATTCCGCTGAATTTGACGATATGTTCGGTGATGAGGAGGACGAATAGTGCATTTTTATGCCGTTCTTCACTGAAAGGAAAGGATTTTTATGAAAAATGATAACCGTTTTATTGTTGTCCATAAGGAAGGCTCTTCCTTCAAGGAAGAAGGCAGCCGGCAGATATTGCTGGATAAGGAAACCGGCATCAATTATCTGGTGTTCAAAAGCGGCTATGGCCTTGGCCTGACTCCGCTGCTGGATACGGACGGAAAACCGGTTATAACATGGATAGGGGAATAACACAGAAATTTTTCCCCGCTGCCCCGCCGGTTTTGCGGAGCATGTAAATAATCTGTTCTATCAAAATAATACTGTTCAAAAACAAACCCGGGCCGGGAATCTGAAAAACAGGTTCCCGGCTCTTTGACTTTGTCTGTGCGCTTCCATTTATTTTCCGGTGCCGGTACAGGCAGGCGCGCAAAGAACTGACGCATTCCCGCACCCCTTTACGCATGCTTGTTGATTATTTCCATGTCTTCTGCCCGGTTACCGGAACTCCTTCGTTATTTTGACGGTTTTGACTCTTATTTCAGTGCAGACTTTGTTGAATTTACTTGAATTCGGTAATTTTCTATGCTATTATAAGAGTGTTGGCTTAAATTTTTACGAAAATGCGATACATTCCAAATGCAGAAAGGAGTACCAATGCTGGGGCAAAAAGAAAAAGAAAAAATTGATTGCATTCTGCAGTCCCACGGCTATAACAAATCGCAGGTTATCGCGATCATGCAGGAGGTACAGAAGGAATACCGCTACCTGCCGGAGGAGGTGCTCAGCTATATCGCCGCGGCGCTGAAAATCAGCGAAGCGAAAATCTACGGCGTAGCCACCTTCTACGAGAATTTTTCCCTCGACGCCAAGGGAAAATATGTCATCAAGGTATGCGACGGCACTGCCTGCCATGTGCGCAAATCCATACCGATTCTCGAAGAATTCCGCAAGGTTCTGAACGTGTCGGAGAAAAATCCGACGACGGAGGATATGATGTTTACCGTCGAGACCGTTTCCTGTCTCGGCGCATGCGGTCTCGCTCCGGTCTGCACCGTGAACGACGTCGTTCATCCGGCCATGACGCCGGAGAAGGTGGATGAGCTGATCAACGAATTAAAGGAGGGCAAGGCACAGTGAGAATCAATACACGGGAAGAATTGGAAGCAAGGCGCCAGGATTACCGGCGTTCCCTCGCCTGCCAGAAAAAGCAGATTCTGATCTGCGCGGGCACCGGCTGCGTCGCCGGGGGCTCCCTGAAAATATATGCCCGCTTAAAGGAGATTATCGAGGAGCGCGGGCTTGTCTGCGCCCTTAAGCTTGAGGAAGAGCCGCACGATTCGGTCGGCGTGAAAAAAAGCGGCTGTCACGGCTTCTGCGAGATGGGGCCTCTGGTCCGCATCGAGCCGATGGGCTGGCTCTATGTAAAAGTAAAGGTGGAGGACTGCGAGGAGATCATCGACACCACCATTATCGGCGACAAGGTGGTGGATCGCCTTGTCTACAAAGACAAAGAAACCGGAAAACCTTATGTAAAGCAGGAGGAAATCCCGTTCTATTCCCGCCAGACGCGCGTTGCTCTGGAGCACTGCGGACATATCAACGCAGAATCCATCCGCGAATACATAGCGGTCGGCGGCTATTCCGCCGTAGAAAAGGCGCTGTTTGACATGTCGCCGGAGGAGATCGTTGACGAGATCACCAAATCCGACCTGCGCGGACGCGGGGGCGGCGGCTTCCCGACCGGCAGGAAATGGAGCCAGGTGCTGCGCCAGAATTCCGAAATCAAATACGTTGTCTGCAACGGCGACGAGGGCGATCCGGGTGCGTTTATGGACCGCTCCATGATGGAGGGCGAGCCGCACCGAATGATCGAGGGCATGATTATCGCCGGCATCGCAACAAAGGCGCACTACGGCTATATCTATGTGCGCGCGGAGTACCCTCTCGCCGTATCCCGGCTCCAGCTTGCGATCGAGCAAGCGGAGGAGATGGGCCTGCTCGGCGAAAATATTCTGAATTCCGGTTTTTCGTTCCGGCTGCACATCAGCCAGGGCGCCGGCGCGTTTGTCTGCGGCGAAGGCTCGGCGCTGACCGCGTCCATCGAGGGCAACCGCGGCATGCCGAGAGTGAAGCCTCCGCGCACCGTGGAGAAGGGTCTGTTCGAACAGCCGACCGTGCTGAACAATGTGGAAACCTTCTGCAACGTTCCTCCGATTATCCTAAACGGCGCGGACTGGTACTGCAGCTACGGCCCGGAGAAAAACCACGGCACAAAGGCGTTCGCCCTTACCGGAAACGTCAACAATACCGGTCTGATCGAGGTTCCGATGGGCACGACGCTGCGCGAGGTTATCTTTGATATCGGCGGCGGCGTCAAGGGCGGTGAATTCAAGGCGGTGCAGATCGGCGGCCCGTCCGGCGGATGTCTCACAAAGGAGCACCTCGATCTCCCTCTCGATTTTGATTCGCTGAAAAAAGCGGGCGCGATGATCGGCTCTGGCGGACTTGTTGTTATGAACGACAAGAGCTGCATGGTTGAGGTTGCCCGCTTCTTCATGAACTTTACACAGAACGAATCCTGCGGCAAATGCGTGCCGTGCCGCGAGGGCACCAAGCGCATGCTGGAGCTGCTGACGGATATTGTGGAGGGACGCGGCACGCCGGAGCATATCGACCTGCTCGAGGAGCTTGCGAAAACAATTTCCGAAACCGCGCTCTGCGGCCTCGGAAAGACGGCTGCCTCCCCGGTGGTCAGCACCCTGAAATATTTCCGCGACGAATATATCGCTCATGTGGTTGATAAAAAATGCCCGGCGGGCCAGTGCAAGGCGCTCATCTCGCTTTCCATCGACCCGGCTCTGTGCAAGGGCTGTACCAAATGTGCAAGGCTCTGCCCGGTCGGCGCGATTTCCGGTACGATCAGAGAGCCGCATAAAATTGATCCTGCCAAGTGCATCAAGTGCGGGGCGTGCAAGGCGGGCTGCCCGTTCAAGGCAATCTCATAGACAGGCCCTCTGTATGGGGAACCGCATTTCTGCTGCGGCAGGGCCCCGGCCGCGCCGCAGCGATTACCGACAGAAAGGAAAATAGCGATGTCAAAATATATGATTATTGACGGCGAGCGCGTCGAATTCGACAGCGAGCCGAATATCCTGGCGGTGGTGAGAAAAGCCGGTATCGAGCTGCCTACCTTCTGCTACTACCCGGAGCTGTCCATCTACGGCGCATGCCGGATGTGCGTGGTGGAAGACGAGCGCGGCGGCATTATTGCCTCCTGCTCCACCCCTCCGAAGGACGGCATGGTGATCCGCACCAACACCGCAAAGCTGCACCATCACCGCAGAATGATACTGGAGCTGCTGCTCGCCTCGCACTGCCGTGACTGCACCACCTGCGAAAAAAGCGGCAAATGCCGTCTTCAGGAATTTGCGAAGCGCTTCGGCGTAACAAACGTCCGCTTTACCAGCGATGCACCGCAGGCGGAGATCGACCGCTCTTCCAGAGCCATCGTGCGCGATCCGTCCAAATGCATTCTCTGCGGGGACTGCGTGCGTATGTGCAGCGAGATTCAGAATGTCGGCGCAATTGATTTCGCCCACCGCGGCTCCAGCATGATCGTCAGCCCGGCATTCGGCAAGCCGATTGCGGAAACGGACTGCGTAAACTGCGGACAGTGCGCGGCTGTCTGCCCGACCGGAGCCATCACGATCAAGAGCGACACGGATTCCGTATTCGCTGCGCTTCACAATCCGAAAAAGCGCGTTGTTGCACAGGTTGCGCCGGCAGTTCGCGTGGCGCTCGGCGCGGAATTCGGCCTGCCGGAGGGCTCCGATGTAATCGGAAAGATCTTCGCCGCGATGCACCGTCTCGGCTTTGCGCTGGTATACGACACTTCCCTGAGCGCCGATCTCACCATAATGGAGGAGGCTGCGGAGCTGCTGCACAAGCTTACTGCAGGCGACGGCAAGTATCCGCTCTTCACCTCCTGCTGCCCGGGCTGGATTCGCTATGCGGAGACAAAGCATCCGGAGCTGCTTCCGTATATTTCCACCTGCAAATCGCCGATGGAAATGTTAGGCGCCGTTCTGCGCGAGCATTTTAACAAAATAGACGCCGAAGACGGCAGGGAAACGGTTTCCGTAGCCATTATGCCGTGCACCGCCAAAAAGTTTGAAGCTTCCCGCGAAGAATTTAAACGCGGCGGCGTTCCGGATGTTGATTATGTACTTACGACAACGGAGCTTGTCCGTATGATTAAAGAAGTCGGCATACACTTTGAGGAGCTCATCCCGGACGCTCCGGATGCTCCGTTCTCTCTCTCTTCGGGAGCCGGCATGATTTTCGGCGTGACGGGAGGCGTGACGGAGGCTGCTGTGCGCCGCGTTGTTGAGGACAAGAGCGCAAAGGCGCTCAAGGAAATCGAATATCTCGGCCTGCGCGATCTTGCGGGCACCAAGATCTGCGAGCTGCCTTACGGCGAACGTACGCTGCGCATCGCCGTGGTGAACGGCCTTGCAAATGCCGAGCAGCTGATTGAGCGAATTGAAAGCGGCGAGGAACATTTCGATTTTGTCGAAGTTATGGCATGTCCGGGCGGCTGCATTAACGGAGCCGGCCAGCCGTACAGCATCCGTCCGGATAAAGAGCGCCGCGCGCGCGGCATCGCGGAGGCGGACAATGCTGCTCAGCTGAAGCACTGCGAGGAGAATCCGGTTGTTGCATCCCTGTATGAAGGCATATTAAAGGATCGCGCACACGAACTGCTGCATGTGCACTATTCTGTTAAAAACTGATATAATTAGCGGATAAACAGTATTAAAGTTTTATTGTATTGTTGTTTTTGCAAACGAAATGTTTGGAAAACTTCCCCATTACTTCCGCATGAAAAGAATCTGCTGCAGAATAACATCCCTCCGGCCAGAAAGCCACCAGGACGTTATTCTGCGGCAGTTCTTACTTTCCTCTTTCTCCGCATTATCACAGACCTGCAGCTTGACTGTGCGGTACACGCCTGCCCTGTACGGATTTCGCTTCTTTCTTCGGGTAAACCTAAGTTCTCAAACATCCGGACAGCAGAAAAACCGCTGCTCCCCACAACTATCAGTGGTTCACAGCGGTTCTCCCGTTTTCTTTCCTGCTTCTGTTTTTCCAATATGCTATCTTGTGTTTTCCGTTTTAAAATATATTTATCTTTGGTTCTTCCTAATATGTTTTGTCTTTGGCTTTTCTAATACGTAGATCTTCCGTTTTCTTTTTTCATGTTTATCTTCTGCTTTTGGCCTTTCAAGCCGGTTTATCTCCTGCTTCAGCTTTCATACAAATTTATCTTCTGCTTCCAGCTTTGTAAACAGGTCTGTTTTCTGTTTTTGCTTTGCAAACACGTTCATCTTCTGCCTTGGTTTTTCAAACCAGTTTTTTCTTCTGCTTCCGGCTTTGTAAACACGTTTATCCTCTGTTTTCAGCAGATCCTTATCCCTCGTTCTTCATTGCCTCGATCGCACTGATCTTTGTCGCGCGTCTCGCCGGGATATAGCCGGAGAATACGCCGACCAGTACTGCTACCAGCAGCGCTACAAACGGCAGCCAGAACGGGATCATGCAGTAGGCTGCTCCTGCCTCCGCATTGCCGCCGGTCAGGGACATCAGCGAACCCAGAAAGCTTCCGCCGTATTTATTCAGCAGATGCGCCAGCAGATAGCTCAGCCCCACACCGACCAGGCCTCCCAGAAAGCCGATAATTCCCGCCTCAAACAGGAAAAGCTTTTTGATATCGCGGATATAGCAGCCGAGCACCTTCATAATACCGATTTCTTTTGTCCTCTCATAGATGGACATAATCATCGTATTCGCAATATTGATCGCTGCCACGACAAACGCAACCGCACCGATGGCCAGGAATACCTTCTGAAGCATTGCCGAAGTATCCAGCATCGGCTGAATATACTCCATGCTGCTGTTTGTACGGTAGCCCATCTCCTTCAGCTCATCCTGCACCTTCGTAACATTTTTCATATTGTCGACGTTGATCTGGATGCTCTCGTACTGCTCCAGTGCCTTCAGCGCCTTTTTCTTGTTTGCCGCGCTCAGCTTGTAAGCATATTCCTTGTACAGCGTTTTATAAAACTCAATATCCATATAGGTATAATACGAATATTCCCAGTCATCACAGACTTCCATCTTCGCATAATTGCGGATCACGTAATTGAATGCTTTTTTCCCGGAGCTTGATTCTTCATAATAATCGTCGAAGGTAAAGGATATCTTATCTCTGGACATATCGACATCCTTAATCTTGCGCTGGTTGCCCGACCAGTAGTAAAAGTCATTCGGTGCATCGTAGCCGTAAACAATCACTTCATTGTTTTCCGGCGTCGGATAACTGCCCTCCGCGAGCGGCGGGAAACCGAAATCCTCCCAGGTGGAGCAGTCCATAATCTTCAGCTGAGCATAAGTCTGATACTTTCCGCATTTCAGCTGAACGCCTTTCTGGATTACCGGCGAAACAGCCCTCACATGCTTGATCTCACGTATTTTCTTCACCAGCCCGTCGTCCAGTGTCTGCTTGTATTCCTTATACTCCCCGCTGCCGTCGTCCTCATAGGCGCTCGGATAAATTTCGATAATCGTCATTCTGCCGTTTTCCATAATCTGCTTCTCGAAATTATAATTGAGCCCCTGCCCGATAGCGATCATCAGCATAATGGAAATGGTTCCGATGATTACACCGATGACGGTCAGCGATGTCCTCGCCTTGCGCCTGCCCAGATTGCGCAGGCCCATCTTTATCAAGTCGCTAATTCTCATAAGAATCAAATCCTTTTTTTATTCTCTTTTTGCCGAAAAGGATGCCCAGCACAATGCCGACGACCAGCATTGCCGAGATAGTTCCGGCGACAAACGGTACATTTGACAGAATCGGATCCTTGGCTCCGGTCTGCGTTCCCATCGCGCCGTCCATCATGTCGTTTCCGTCCATCGTGCCTCCGCCGCCTCCAATCATTACGCCGCCTCCGCCGCCGATAACCTCTACTCCGCCTCCGCCGATCATAATGCTCTTACCGGCAAGCATATCCGACGCCGCACTGTTCTGTACAATATCCTGCATTTTGCTCCTCACTTTCCGTGCATCACCGCACTGCTCTCTGTCCTGCCGACGGATTTCCTGTCAGCGTTCCCGTCTGGCGCCGGCTTGGTTCTTATCCGCTTTCTAGGCTCCCGCATTTCCGCCAGAACCGGATCTGGTTTTCGTTCGCTCTTTCCGTTCTCTGATATTCCCGCCAGATCCGGTTCGGTTTCCATCCGTTCTTTCCCTTTTTCCGACGCCTCTGTCAGATCCGGCTCGGTTTTCGTCCATTTTCCGATGTTCCCGCCAGATCTGGCTTAATCCTCGTCCGCTCCTCCGTGTTTCTTTTTGTAAGAAGAAATCACGATACCGCGGGTAACCAGCAGGCCGACAACAAGCGCTCCTGCAAGGCTGAGCGCGTAAGCCCATACAGGCATCAGAGGCTTCTTTGCCTCGACGATCTCATTGCCGCCCACACTCACATCTCCGCCCGGGTTGTAATTGTCGCCGCTCCAGTCAGGCATCTGCGGCTCGCCCTGCACATAGGTTTCCGGAAGATCAAATTCCTTTGTTACCTCGTCGCCGTTGCTGTCCTCAAAATGGACGATCAGCTTTCCGTTTGCCATTCCCTCAACAAGAGGCAGAATGGAAATTTCCTGGTAGGAGCTTGAACCTGCCGACACCGTACCGATAATCACGGTCTTGCCGCTCTCCATCTGGAAATCGCCCTCCAGGGATACATATACATTATTTAGGGAGGAGCGACCCATATTGTAAAAATCAAAGGTCATGGTCGTCGCCTGGTTCACTGTCGGCGTATCCCAGTAATAGCCCACGGAAAGATTCTGCACGGCCGGACGGGAATTCTCCACCGCCTGCAGCTTAATCGGAAGATCCTCGGAAGCGCCGCCCGCCTGAAGATCGGCCTGCGACATATCCTCGTACTCGTAGCTGACCTTGATTGTCAGATCATAAGCACCCGTTGCCGTGTCCGACTTTACCTTGAGATTGATCGTTTTCTCCACTGTACTGCCCGGATCGATGGCGTCAATGTAAAAACTGTTGCTGCCCGTTGTGGCCGAGAACACATCCTGCGCCTGCACCACCGTAACCGTAATGTTTTTCGCCGCCTTGGACGCATGCGTATTTTTCAGTGCAAAAGTAAAGTCGAAGCTCTCGCCCGCGCGCAGCTCCTCCGTGCTCGAGGCGAAGGAATCAATAATCAGCTTCGGACGGCTGTTTGCAGAAGAACTCTGATTCTTCACGTTCAGCACATACATGGAGGTCTGCTCCTTCTGCACATCGCCGTTCCCGTCCTTGTAGGTGTAATCCAGCGTCAGCATATTGAACCCTTCGGAAATTCGCTCACCCAGCTTAAAGGTCATGGAAACCTTTTTCGACGCGCCCGCCGCAACGGTTCCTACCGTTGTAAAGACCTCCGAGCTGATCGGCTCAAAACCGCTGGTGCCCAGATTGGAACCGGCAAACTTCAGCTCCGATATTTCCTTTGTGCCCCTGTTTGTTACATTAAAGGTAACCGTCACATTTTCGCCGACAAGCGGGGAGGACGGACTCTGTACAATATCACTGATTACAATATCGTTTTTGAGCTGCTCCTCGGTAACCTTCTTTACATTTAAAATATATACCTTCGTGGTTTCCTTCTGCTGCGTACCGTTCGCATCAATATACGATGCAGCAAGATGGAGCTCGTTCATTCCCTCCGGAATATTGCTGCCGACGCGGAACTGCAGCGTTACCTTCTTCGACTCGCCCTTTTTCAGCGTGCCGACCATCTCCCGGGCATCCGCGCTCATCGGCTCAAAGCCGTTGCTGGAAAGCTCCTCGCCGTACAGCTGAAGCCCCGAAATATCATTGCTGCCGTTGTTTGTCACAACAAAGCTCACCGTAAGAACCTCGCCCGCCCTCGGCTGCGCCGGGGACTGCGTCATCTGACTGATGACCACATCGTTCTTGATCTCCGGCTTTGTATCCGGCTGCGTAACCGTCAGATAAGCCTTTGCGACCGCCGTCAGCTGCTTTCCCTCGCTGTCCTCATAATCCACCTGCACCGTCAGCTCGCGAAGTCCGGTGGCCGCAGATTTTGTAATGGAGAGCGGGAGCGTAACGGTCGTCTTTTCCCCTGCGTTCAGGTATTCCACCGAAACGCCCTCCGCGCCGTACTCCGGCAGGATTCCGGACGAAGCCCCGATGCCGCCCTCCTCCGGGATCAGAACACGGATATTCTCCGCCGTCCGCTTTCCGATATTTTCAAGCTCGATGGTAAGATTGCAGCTGCTGTCCACGTTGACTTCCGCGTTCAGCTGACCGGCTGCCGCCGTCAGCTTCGCGTTGTTCGACTCTGCGGTATTGACTGCGACAACATTGATATACTGCACCGAGGTGTTTGTGTACTCGTTGCCGTCCGCATCCTTATATTTATAAGTGACCGTCACGGATTTCAGGCCCGTGGACGCAGTCGGCAGCACGCGGAACGAAAGCTTGTGATGCTTTACGCCCATCGCCGGAATATCTCCGAGCTTCATTGTAGGCGCACTGTAATCCGCCACAATACCGCTGTCGCCGAAATCAACGCTCATAAAAGCATTGACTGCACCGATTTCACCTTCATTTTTTGTGTCAAACTCCACTTCAAACGCGGAACCCACCGCGGCTGCTCCCGCGTCATAGCTCAGATTTGCTACGGTGAGCTGCGCCGGGGACTTCTCCCCGATCACGCGGATCTGGAACGGGAGCACTGCACTCGTCACCGTCGTATAATCGCCGTATTCCGATACTCTCGTACCGGTAAACTGAAACGTAATCTTCGCATCGTATGTACCGATCTTTGCCGTGTCATTCAGCGTGAGATCAAACTCGACATAGGTTTCGCTCGATCCGCCGATATCCTTTACATCCATGTCGTCGCGCGTCAGCTTTCCCTCTGTCATATCAAAAATTTTATTGTCCGTCGTTACAGAAACATGGATATCGGAGCTGATATACAGAACATCCGCCTTTCTGACCGGAATCTTAAAATGCGTTGTTCCGCCCGCCACCATCGGGTACAGCGTCCTTGTTCCCGGAGCAGCGAATATATCGCCGGATTCCTCCGCCGCCCGCGCTCTCGTCCAGCCTCCGATGCCGGAAAGAACCATTGCACAGATCAGCAGCAGTGCAAAAATTTTCCTTTTTTTCATGTCCAACAAATCCTCCTTTTTTCCCTGCTTCCGCCGGGTACACTTTCCTTCTTTCCCTTCGGCCCGCGCTGCGCCGGCTTCCCTCACGGAGCATGCAAAGCTCCCGGGGCAGTCCTCCGGATGCTCAGGATTCCGCCGCCCTCCCGGCCAATCATTTTGAACCGTCTTCTTCGTTTGCGGCTCCCGCCGCAGCTGCCGCTTCTTCGGCTGTTTCTGCTGTTTCTACTCCGGCAGTTCTCTCTGACGCAGTTTTTTCGGCAGTTTCCGCATCTGCTGTATTCTTTGCCGCTTTTTTTCCGGCTTTTTGCGCTTCGGATGCCTTCTTTCCCGCAGCTTTTCCGGTTATCTCCGCCCCGGAAGACTTTCCCGCTTCGGATTTCCCATTTTTTTCCAGATCAGATACTTTTCCTGCCTCCGCTTTTTCAGAAGTTTCCGCCCCGGACGCTTTCGCTGCCGCAGTTTCTTGTGCAGCAGGTTCCGCGGTCTGCGGACTCTGCGCTTTTCCTCCGGCGGCTTCAAACTCGTCAATCGGATGCTCAATCATCTCCACACTCTGAATTTTCCCGTCCAGGATATGTATAATCTTGTCGGCAAAATCGGCCAGGCGCGGATCGTGAGTAACCATAACGATCGTCTGATTATTGTCCCTGGCGATCTGCTTGATCAGCTTCATAACCTCCATCGTCGTTCTGGTATCGAGATTTCCGGTCGGCTCATCCGCAAATACGATCTCCGGCTTCGCGACAAAGGCTCTTGCAATACCGACGCGCTGCTGCTGGCCGCCGCTCATCTGCTTCGGACGATGATTGATTCTGCTTCCCAGTCCTACCTTTGTCAGCATATCCTTCGCCAGCCGCTTGCGTTTCCTTGCCGGAATCCGTTTGAATACAAGCGGAAATTCAACATTTTCCAGCGCGGTCATGGAATTGAGCAGATTGTACGACTGAAACACAAAACCGAGATATTTCTGCCGAAACTTCGCAAGCTGCTTCTCCGACATTTTCCGGATATTTTTTCCCTTGATCAGAATCTGTCCGCCGGATGCCTTCTCGATCCCGGCCATCAGATTCAAAAGCGTTGACTTTCCGGAACCGGAGGTGCCAAGCAGACAGCAGAATTCTCCCTTGTCAATCTCAAAACTTACATCATCCACGGCGCTGATGCGCTCGCTTCCCATGCGGTAAACCTTTTTCACATTTTTTATCTCAATCACCGGCGGCTTTTTCAGCACATTTCTGCCGGTTTTCTGACTTAACACTTTTTCCAATACTTCACCCTCTTTCCGTGTTTCATGTACCATAACTAAAATACTATATAAATATTAAAAATCCTATCTTTATTTCTTACGTTTCTCTTAATATTGTGTTACCAACTGTTACATGCCGAAGCCTGCCGGCTCCAGCCTCTCAGCACCGGCTGCCGGGACAGCTTATCGCCCGCCTGCCGCAATACTATGTCCCGTACCACTCCGGCAGCAAGTTCTGCTGCGGAATCCCCCATACTTCCTGAAATAAGAGAAAGCCGGACGGAAGAAAAAGCCGCCGCATCGCGCGATGCGCGGCTTTTTCCGCCTCTTCTTATCCGGAGATTTCTCCGGCAGGTTTTCTGTTCCCGCCGCCCGTTCTTTCCTCCTTTGTTCTTTGTGCCGTCTGCCTCCGGCCTTCTGTCTTTTACCCTCTGTCTTTTCAGCCTTCCGGCTGTTGCTGCTGTCTTCTGTCCTTTCAGTTCTCTAAACTTCTGCCCTATAGCCTCTATGCCTGTGGCTTTCGGACTTCGACTTTTATCCTTTTCCGCTTATGCCTTATTTTTCAGCCCTTTCGGCCGTCGCTCTGCCTTCTGCCCTTTCGGCCCTCCGTCTTCCCTGCACTCTTCCGGCCGTTATCTATGCCGCTATCCTTTACGTTCGCCTCGACATAATCCGCGCTCTCATCTTTCTCGCGGACGACAGAATCTCTTGTCGCACGCTCCAGGATCTTTGCATTTTTCCGCCGCTCCACAAAAGCCGTAAACAGCTTCTGAAAATACGCGCCTACCGGCACCGCAAGCAGCATTCCCCACAGCCCGCCGATCGCACTGCCGAAAATCAGGAAGATCACGACAAGCAGAGGATGAATCCGAATGCTCTTGCCCAGCAGCTTTGCCTCGATAATATTGCCGTCCAGCGTCTGAATCACCAGGAGTGCAATCAGAGAAGCAATCATTACATCGTATTTGCCCTCGACCACAGAGATTATAATAATGCTCGAGTAGCCGACAAACGGACCCAGATACGGCACAAGATTTGCCAGACCGGTCATCAGGCCGATGATCGGTGCGAGACTGATGCCGGTGATCAGCATAGCCGTGCCTGTCGCAAAAATCATAAAGGTGACGTCAAGCAGCTGGCCGCGGATATAGCCGGAAAACACTTCGTTCAGATCCGCCAGAACGGAGCGTATCTTCGCATTTGTCCGATCCGGAAGCACGGCATCCGCCACCCCGGAAAAATAGCTCATCATGGAGTTGCCGTCAATCATAAAGTATATGCCGATCACCAGGCCGAACATGATTGTTGTAATGTAGCCGGAAATATTCGACACCGATCCGATCACGCCGTTGGCAAGCGACTGAACGAAGCCCATAATGCTAGAGGAAAGCCCCTCAACATAGTTCACGATCTGTTCCGACTGGATATCCAGCTCCTGGAGCTTCTCCATCATCTGCGCATAGAAATCCGTCACATTTTTTGTGATTGCCGAAATCGCGCCGAACAGCTGATCCAGATTGGCCACCTGCAGCTGATTGGTAACGCTGTAGACAATGGCCGACACAATTCCGGTAATAATTATCAAAACCAGCAGAAGTGTCGTGACAACACCGAGCACGCGGCTGTATTTTTTCAGAAAGCGCAGCCTGGAATACCGCTCCGTAAAAAATTCGTTCAGCGGCTTCAGGATATACGCCATTACAAACCCGAAAATAATCGGCTTCGCCACGCCAAGCAGCCAGTTCAGACCAGTCAGGAGCGCTGAAAAAATTTCCGCCGCATGATCCGTGAGCTGTCCTATAATTTCTATGACGAGAACAGCAACCGCCAGGAATACCGTCATACGGATATATCTTTTATTGACCTTTCCTGTCCATTTCATCAGATTATTTCGCCCCGCCGCCTTCGATAAACGCCCGGATAATTTCTACCGTATGATCGATCCCGGCGTAGCTGCTGTTGACGGAAAGATGATAATTTTCTGCCCTGCCCCACTTCTCGCTGGCATGGTAGTTGTAATAATTCGCCCGCCGTTTGTCGATCTTAAGAATATTGTCCTCCGCCTTGTTCTCCGCAAGCCCGTCAATGCGGATGGCTCTCTCAATGCGGAACTTGATATCCGCCCACACAAATATATTCACGACATCATCCATATCCTTCAGGATATAATCTGCACAGCGCCCGACAATGACGCACGGCCCCTCCGCCGCCACCTTTCGTATCACATCCGACTGCGCCAGGTAGATGCGGTCATCAAGGGAAAGATGAGAAAAACCGAGCTCCTGATTGCCGTAGGAATTCATCCCCATCGCAATGGAATACAGAAGACTGTTGGTCGCCTTGCTTTCCGCATTCGCGAATGCCGCCTCCGCAAATCCGCTCTCCTTGGCCGCACGCGTGATCAGCTCATTGTCATAGAACGGTACGCCGAGCTTTTCCGCCAGCTTTGAACCAATCTCACGCCCGCCGCTCCCATACTGCCTGCTGATTGTAATGACCTTGTTCATAGACACTTCCCCCTGTGATAATATATTTTCGCCATTATACCATGTCCTCCGCGTATGCGCACGATTCGCTGCTGTGATTGTCCTCCCTCCGGTCGGACACGAACCGGCACGGTATAATATCTGCCGGTATTATACCATAAATTTCAGAATAATAAAACCTTTATCAGCATATTTTCAAAAATTTCAGATAAATTCTGCGAAGCATTCCGACGGAGGAAAACAGCTTTTTCCGCATCTGCGCCAGACTCTGCACGAGCTGCCTGAGTTCTTCCGGCGTCGGACGCGTGCCGCCGAACGCAGTGCGGAGAGCAAGCTCCTGACAGTCACGGAAGTCCTCCCCTGCAATTATGCTCTGCTCCAGCACCCGAGATGCAAATGCCTCATAGCTTTCGTTTCTGCTCTTTACAAGCTCCGGTCCGTCTCTTCCCGGCTCCAGCCGCAGCAGCTGCTCCATTCTTTCATAGAGCTCAAGCACGCGCCGTCGTCCGGAGCACTTCCTGTTCCGATACCGCAGCACCGCCCGGTATCGCAGAAATACCGCCGCAGCGGCCAGAAAGAATACCGCACATGCAGACAGCATCCAGCGAACGGCCGGCAGAAGTCCGCGCCACCAGCGGGCGAAGGAAAAGCTCCCGTCCGACGGCGTACCCGGCCCCTGCGTACCGTCCGGCAGAACCGGGGGAAGCACGGCTCCGGTCGGCGCCGCCGATGCTTCCGGCGGCAATGCCGCGGTCGGCACTGCGGTCGGCTGCGGAGACGGCCTGCCGACCGGCCGCACCGGCGCCGGCGTATTGGTCGGAAGCGGTGTCGGTGACGGCGCTTTTTCCGCCTCATCCAGAATTTCCGACGGCAGTCTCTGCACGCTTCCCCCGGAAAAACCGGACGTCACCTCAACCGGCACCCAGCCCAGCCCGTTCAGATAAATCTCCACCCATGCATGCGCGCTATAATCCCGAACCTCCACCATTCGCTCCGGAACAATCCCCCGGTGAAACAGCGGATCAAGGACATCCTCCTGTTTGAAATCTCCCCAGGACGGCGTTTTTCCGTAGCAGAGCAGCTCCGACTGTCCGACCTGAGCAGCGTGCGCGATATCGCTCTCCGAAATCAGGTATCCCTCGGCATATCTTGCCGGCACGCCGAGAGTGCGGAGCAGGAGCACTGCAGCAGAGGCAAAATGAACACAGTAGCCCTTCTTGTTTTCAAAAAGAAAATAATCTACAAAATCTGCCTCTTCCGGCATACTTCCCGGCGCAAGCGTATATTGATAATAGGACAGGAAACGGACTACCGCCTTCACCCGCTTCCAGACAAAATCATCCTCATCCACTCCCAAATCAAGTTTTCGAAGCTGCTCATGCCCTTCTGGTATATGCGTGTAGGCATTATACACAAATGTTCTGTACTCCCGCTCAAACTCCATATAGACATCGTTGCCTTCATCCCAGTCCGGATTCCATTCCCGCTGCGGAAGCAGTTCTTCGTCCCACTCGTTTCTGGTGTTAAATTTTTCAAATATGTCGCTGCTGCCTGTATAAAACTCGAAAGTATAGGTCTTTTTATTATTTTCCGGAAAAATATAGGAATCTCCCTTGTAGCTTATCTTCTCCTGCTCCTCCGGAAGATAGCTGTACGGCCCATAAATATACCTTTTGTTGGCCGTAATATAATCCACCGTCATCCTTCCGTGCCACAGCCGGTAATCCGGCTGCCAGCCCGGCCGGATCAAGCTTTGCAGCCTGGCGTCCCACTCCAGCGGAAGCTCTCCTTCGCACAGAAAACTCATCATTTTTCCGGTTAACTCCTGCGCGGTAATCCCGTACAGATCCGTCAGCTCCCGGTATTCGCGCAGTGTTTCCTTATCCAGCTGCTCCCAGCCAAAAGGCGTATAGACGGCGCCGCTGTAGCCCTTCAGGTACACGGATTGATCAAAATACGGCATTGTCACCTTGAGCGCGGTGCGGTTTTTAAATTCGATCCGCTCCGCCCTGCTGAAGCGCCCGCCGTCCAGCCCGCCGGCCGAATCCGCCTTTTTCCCGCCGCCCCCCGCAATGGATTCCAGCCGGGCGGTCAGAGTATTCCAGACTGAACTGTTTTCTATGGCTTTAAAAGCGCTTTGAAGACTGGCCTTTCTCTCCGGCTTCCGCATGCTGGTCCGGTAAAACTCCTCCCCGATCATCAGGGAAGCAATCAGACAGAGCAAGCCTGCCAGCACGGCCGCCATAACAGCATTTCCAGCCGAGCCGCCTGCGCTCCCCTCCGCCGATTCTGAAGATTCGATCCCGTGCTCCCGCCGGATTGCCAGAACGGCAACAATGCACAGCAGCAGGCCTGCCAGCGCCGATTCCGCCGGAATAATCCCGAGACCGAGACTGAAAAAAGCGGAAAGCCCCATCAGCAGAAGCGCCGGAAAGCGCGGTTTTCCGCAGAACAGTGCCTGCGCATACACGGCCAGAAAAAGCTGAGCTGCCGCAAGCAGAAACAGCGTTACGGCTTGCGCCTCCTCAAAATGGGTCACATAAGTCGGGAGCTCCGTTTTGTAATATGCGTTCGCAAGCGTGATAAAAGAGTTTTCCAGATAGATAAAACCGTAGCCGACCTCCTCCAGCTTCGTCAGCACGAACGCACTCACTCCGATTACATAGCACCCGAGCAGAACGAGTCTTCCGGCGCCGCGGATCAGGTACATGCCCGCCCATACCGCCGAAAAAAACAGCAGCCCGGAATAAAGCATTCCTTCCGTCTCCATATCAAGCGTGGTGACTATACAGCGAATTGTCATAATGATCGACAGCCCGAGCAGAGCGGTCTGTCCGAGCGCCCTGCCCGCCATGCGTGTCCGGCTCTCCGGCCCGCTGCCTGCAGCCTCCATCCGGATTCCGTCCGTCTGCCTTTTTCTCCGTACCATGCCGCCCTCCCTTCTGCGTATTCCGCTTCTGCGCCGCCGCAAGCAGGCCGATCGTTTTCCTGTCCGCCTCTACCCGCCCTTATGCGTGCCTTTTCTTCTGCACCGCCTGCTCTGTTTATGTTTCCAGCTGGTATGCCACCCGAGCCAGCCCCTGCTGCAGCGCATCCGGCGAAAGATTGTACAGCTTCGCCCCCGCCGGCGGCAGCCCGATCTCCCCGGCCGAGAGATGCCCGCCGAAGCAGATCAGGCTCAGCCACGCCGATTTTCTGCTTTCCAGCAGCAGCTGCGCCGCCGCGAGCGGATTTTTCTCCGCCGTCACATAAAAAATGTTGGTGTACTGCTCCCGTGCATACTCGGAAAAATACAAAGCTGCCGCATGATCGCCGCTCCCGCCCTCCGGTCTGCTTTTTTTGGCTCTGCCGTCCTTTTCGAAAAGAGCGTTTTGTGTCCGGCGTTCTTTTCGCCCGCGGCTCCCGGTGCGCAGCGTCTTTTTCCACGCTTTCCCTATGCTTTCCTTCCTGCGGGCGCACGATCCCCTCCGGCCGCTTTGCAGCATCCGGCCCGCCGCCTCGTAAAATTCCTCGATCCCGCTTACCTCCAGCCGCTCCGTCTTCCCGGAGCTTCCATCGCGCCACGCGAGCAGATGGAACTGCCCGTCCTCCGTAAGCCGCATGGACAGGCTCAGCACGGTCTCCCTCACGGCATCCCGCAGACACAGCTCGTCCCGGTTCTGCGCTTCGTTCCCGAAATCGGCCAGCAGCAGCACTGACCGGTCAACCGGAAGCCCGAATTCCTTCACCATCAGCTGATCTGTCCTGGCACTCGTCTTCCAGTGAATCCGGTTCAGCCGATCCCCCTCCCGGTATTCCCTGATCGCAAAAAGTTCGGAGGGATCATCCCCGCACGCTGCGGCGGAATACTCGTCGCTCTCAACCAGCACGTAGGGGTTGGCACGCACCGGCGATGCGTCAAGCTCATACAGTCGCGGCATCACGATAACCTCCGCCGCCTCCTGCTGCAACTTTCGCTCCTGGCGTCCCGGTCTTCTGACGGAAAAAAGGCCGAGCAGGTCAAAAACCCTGGCGCTCTGCAGAACGAACTCCAGGCAGGCGCTGTACTCAGAGCTGAATTCGAACGAATATCTGCGCTCCCCCCGCACCGGAACAATCATAAGCTTTTTCCGCTTCCATTTCTCGGACTGTATGCTCCGGTACATAAACCGGATTTTGAGTCTTCCCACCGGCAGCCGGTTGTCATTGTTCACGCAGACCTGAAGCCGGAACGGCCTGTTCTTTTCCGCAAGACGCTCCGGCAGCTCAAGCCGGACCCGAATCCGCCGCGCCTGCAGCTGCAGCAAAAGCCACAGCAGGAGCGGAAATGCCAGCATCGCATAGAATACAACCGCGGTAAACCGGAACAGATACATTTCCATCACCAGCCAGAGAAAAAACAGCATTATCATGTAAGCAAGCTTATTTATCAACATCGCAATCCCAACGCTTTCCAATGCCAGAGGACACCTACCGCTTTGCAACAAGCCTCGGTGCGCTCACCGAGGAGAGAATCTGGCCGACGGCCTCCTCCATCGTGACGCGGTTGACTCTCGCCTTCGGGCTGAGTATCATCCGGTGCGCTGTTACGGCCTCGAAAATATCAATTACATCATCCGGTATCACATAGCCCCGTCCCTTCCGGAAGGCCATCGCTTTCGCCATATTCGCGATGGAGAGAGTTCCCCGCGGGCTTACGCCGAGCGCCAGAGCCGAATTTTCCCGCGTCTTCTGCACCAGCCGCGCAATATAATCGTAGACGGCGTCATGGATATAGACCATCTCCACGACCTGCTGCATGCCGATCAGTTCCTGCCTCGTCACGGCCTGCCTCACCTGATCGAGCGGATTCCCCTCATGCCTGTCCTTCAGAAGCGCAATCTCGCTCGCAACATCCGGATAACCCATGGACAGACGCACCATAAACCGATCCATCTGGGATTCCGGCAGCAGCTGCGTGCCGACCGAACCGATCGGGTTCTGCGTAGCGATTACGATAAACGGCTTCGGCAGCTCCCTGGTCACACCGTCCACCGTCACCCGCCCCTCTTCCATCACCTCCAGCAGCGCCGACTGCGTTTTGGATGAGGTGCGGTTGATCTCATCTGCAAGGAAAAGGTTGCAGAGCACACAGCCGGGCCGGTACTGGCTTGTGCCGTCGCCCGTGTACATCTGGAAGCCGATGACGTCGCTCGGAAGCACGTCCGGCGTAAACTGCATTCTGCGGTAATCCAGCTGCAGCACCCGGGACAGCGCAAGGGCAAGCGTGGTCTTTCCCACGCCCGGGATATCCTCGATCAGCACATGCCCCTTCGCCAGGATCGCGATGAGAACCTTCTCGATAATTTCATCCTTTCCGACAATTACTTTTTTTATTTCCCTTACGGCCTGATCCAGGCCGGAATTATTTATATCCATAAGAAAAAATCAGCCTCCGAAACAAAATTTCTGATTCTGCAAGCGAAACGCAGCCGCTTCCAACATGTAAAAAACACTCCGGCAGGAAGCCTGCCGGAGTGTTCGATTTGCAGATTTGCCAAAAATATTGTACCGTTTGATGCTTTCCGTGTCAAGGCACTTGTCGGATTTTTGCCGGCTGCCGCCCTGACCTCCCGTCTTTAAAACACGGGATGCCGCCTGCGCTCACTGCTCCTTCTGGTTTTCCTCAAAGAGGATTTCGTCCGGATAGACCAGCCCCAGCACCTTTCTCGCCATTTCCTCGATGAATTTTTTAGTACCGGTATAGTCCTTTCGGATATCAAGCTTTTCGGAGCGATCCTTCTGCTCCGCAATCAGGGTCTGCAGCTCCCGCTGTCTCTCCAGCTTTTCGTTCCTGTCCCTCCGCAGTCCCGCGGTACCGTACAGTACAAAAGCGCAGAGCACGGCGGTCAGAAGCACCAGCAGACCGAAGCCCGTCATCTTTCTCTCTTTTTTCTTTTTCCTTGCCATGCCTGTTCTTCCGCCTTTACTTCCGCTTTCTTAGGGGTCTTCTCCGCCGGATATGTCCCTCACGAGCCATTTCCGCTGCGCTTCACACGCTCTCTTTCCTGCGGCTCTGCCTGCCCTGCGGCTTCCTTCGCTTTTTTCCGCCGGTTCCTCCGATCCCTTTTCTCTTCCCGGCGGCTGCGCGCACGCGCTTTTTTCTCCGCGGCCTGCCTCTGTCCGGCGGCCCGGCGCTGTTCTGCCTGGCTACGCCTCTTCTCCCTGCGCTCTATTTTACTCTGCCTGCGCCGAATCTGCAATTCCTTCTTCTTTTTTCTTACAGGTTCCCATTTCTTAAAACACCATTTTCTGAGCTTTTCCGCTCTCCTCTGCGCGCCGAGCACCAGGCGATCCTTTGCCGCCAGTCGGTAAGCAATCATTCCCGCCAGCATGCCGAGCACGGAATAACCCCGTATCACGCCGCTGTTTTTTTCATGGATCATGGAAAAAACAAGCACCGACGCACACCCCCAGTAAAGCAGGTCAAACAGCTTTTCCAGCACCCAGCTCTGCCGGAAAAAAGCTCTGACCACCAGCAGGATATCATAGCCGGCAAAGCTAAGCGCCCCGGCCAGCACAGAAAACAGCAGCAGCTCCAGCTCCGGAATAACAGCTTCATTCATATACGCCCATCCCCGTTTCCGCCGTCCGCTAGCGCAGCAGCCGCGCGAGGAAGGATTCCCCGTTTTTGCTGCCTTTTTTGTCCGTATATACAAAGCTGTCCACTCTTCCGCTGATATCAATTTCGCCTTTTTCCAGCGTCAGCCTGCCGATATGAAGCCCGCTGCCACGGATCAGCAGAACTCCGAGTTCCGTCTCCAGAATAATTTCCTGTTCGTCGAAGGAACGGACGTCCTGCACACCGCTCAGATTCGCTTCCCTGCGGTCCGACATATAAAAGGTATGATGCGCGCTCTTTTTTTCCTCCATCAGCACTCTCCCCCTGCGTAAAGCATAGGACCGGTCGCCGGCCCCTCTCCTCTATCCTATGCTCTGCCGCCCCGGGATATGCAGGAAGAAACGCCGAATCAGAGATAACGGTACAGCTCGCCCGCCTCGTCCTTCTTCGCCGTTTCCGCCACGCTCAGCACTTCCACCTTCACGGCCTTGCCGCCAAAGCCGATCTCAATAATATCGCCCACCTTGACATTCGCGGACGCCTTCGCCGGCCTGTCGTTGATCGTCACGCGGCCGGCGTCGCACGCGTCATTTGCAACGGTTCTGCGCTTTATCAGCCGCGAAACCTTTAAAAATTTATCCAAACGCATTTCATCCTCCTGATTGTTTATAAGATATAAATATACAGAATAAATATTTATCTTTTTTCCGGCCGTTCCCGCCTTCCTTAATACCGGACAGGATTCCTGCCGAACCGATAATTCATCCGAGGAGCAAAAAGAGAAGGTCTCTGAAAGAAGGCTGTACTTATGAAAGAAGGCTGCTTTGAAGCTTCCTTCAAAACAGCCGCCGCGTACGATATCTTATTTGTTGACTACATCCTTCAGCGCTTTGCCGGCCTTAAACTTCGGCGCCTTGGATGCCGGAATCTTGATCGCCTTCTTGGTCTGAGGATTTCTGCCGGTTCTCGCCGGTCTCTCGGAAACCTCGAACGTGCCGAAGCCAACCAGCTGAACCTTCTCGCCCTTTACAAGCTCCTCGGTAACGACGTCGATAAATGCCTTTAATGCCTTCTCCGTATCCTTCTTGGAAAGCTCGGCCTTCTCTGCGATTGCGACAACTAATTCTGCCTTGTTCATAATTATTTTCTTCCTCCTCTGGAATAGTGTTAAAATCAGGGGTTAGAACCGATTTTACCTACAAATCTATTTATAAACTGTGAGAGGCCATTTGTCAAGGAATTTTGATGAATTCTTAAGAAATTTTGAAGATTTTCCGACCTGATGTTCGATTCAAGGAAATATTTTCCAATCACCTGCAGATTTTATGCCGCCGACCGGATATCCGGCTTGCGGCTTAGGCCCTGGACGGACACTCTTTTGTTTCTATTTTCTCGACTTTTCACCGTCGGCGCATAACGCCCCCCTCTTTCTCACATACTAGCCCAAGCGCTGCAGGCATCCGAAAAACCGAACTGATATTCGGGAAACATTTCATTTCCGGTTCCCCTTCCGGAAAATGCCGTGCAGCAGGAAAAAATACAGCATCGAAAAAATAAAAACTGTTCAGGAGGAAGAAAACAGATATGGAAGAAAAGCAGCAAAACAGGCGGCGGAAGCGGAATCGCCGGAACCGTCCGAACAGCCGGTACAGCGGCGCCGATCCGCGGCCGAACAGCGAAGACCCTTCCGCTTCATCCTCCAGCCCTGCCGCCGGCGGGAAGGAAATGATCCGGCACGGCCTGCAATTTGCCGCGGCCTCTCTGATCGTTTTCCTGCTGTTCCGCTTTCTTCTCACGCTTGTCATGCCCTTCTGCATCGCCGCTCTGCTCGCGGTGCTGCTGTATCCGGCCGTGCGGCTGCTGCACCGCCGGCTGCACCTCCCCGTACTCGCCGGAGGCGCTCTGGTGCTGACCACCTTCCTCTCCGCACTTTTGATCGGAGCCTTTTATCTGGGACGTGCGCTGATCAACCAGCTGGTTGCCTTCTTTCAGAATTTCGCCGTATATCAGACCTTCCTGACGGAACGCGTCGGCGGAATCTGCTCCGGCTGCGACCGCATCTTCCGCCTGGAGCACGGCACGGTCATGGGAGTGGTGGAAAGCGCGATGACTGTATTTCTCGAGCGCATCCAGACGGATATCCTGCCTGCTCTGACCGCAAAAACACTGCAGTTTGCCGCCGGAACTGCGGCGATTCTCGGGGTGGTGCTGATCGTCCTCGTCTCCACTCTGATGATGATCAAGGATATGGAATATTACCGCAGCATGCTGCGCCGCCTGAAACAGACTCCCGTGTTCGGAACGGTTCTCACAAATCTGCACGGCGGCGGGGCGGCTTATCTGCGGACGCAGCTCTTTATTCTGGCTCTCGTCGCGCTGATTCTGTCGCTCGGGCTCTTTCTGCTGCGGAATCCCTACGCCCTGGTTATCGGCATCGCGATCGCCGTTTTTGACGCGTTCCCTGTGCTCGGCAGCGGCCTTATCCTCGTGCCCTGGGCAGCGGTTCATCTCTTTGCAGGGCGCTATTACCAGGCGGTTGTCCTTGCGATTCTGTACCTGATCTGCCAAGTGATCCGCGAGGTGCTTGAGCCGCGTCTTCTGAGCGGAAAGCTCGGCATACGTCCCGTCTCCGCGATGATTGCCATTTATGTCGGCCTGCGCCTTTTCGGAATCGCCGGCGTGATCCTGGGCCCTCTCGGGCTGATTTTTGTACTTGCAATCGCACCGGCGCTCGGCATAAACGGCTCCGGCCGCCAATAAATCTTTTGGTGTCTCCCGGAAACTTAATAGCCGATTCTCACGTAGCTTCGGACCCGGCTTCAGGAACGACCCGGGCGTCGAGCGCCTTTTTCAGCATTGCAAGCTCCTCCTCCCAGATACAAAAGCTCCGATCTCCTTCCCGCACACGGGCCAGACACTCGTCCAGCGGCTGCCAGCGGACGCACTCCACCTCCGATGCCTGCAGCGTGAGCGAGGACGGCTCGAGGTCGCGGATCAGAACATAAATTCTGGCCAGCTCATGGTTGCGGAACGGACTGCCGTGAAATTCGCTCTCTGCACAGCTCAGGTGCACACCAACCTCGCACAGCTCCCCGCGGCAGATTTCAACGCCGAGCTCCTCCTTAAGCTCCCGTACCGCCGATTCCGCGCAATCCTGCCCTGCCGTGACATGCCCCGCGGACGAAATATCCCAGCAGCCGGGAAAGGAGTCTTTTCCGGCGCTGCGCTTCTGCAGCAGCACCTCCCAGCCGCACGCATCCCCGCTCCGGCGTGTAAGCCCGCCCCAGCGGGCTAACCATACATGCGCCGTCCGGTGAAGATCGCCCTCCCGGTGCACAAGTCCGCGCTCCTTGATTCTGCCGGTCGGCAGGCCGTTCTCGTCCACCAGCTCAAACAGCTCCAGCTCTCTGCCGTCAAGCGCCGCTCCGGTCAGCGCATCTCCTTGGTACATAAGCTTCAGCGAAAAGAATTCCTCTCTTGTGCGCAGCAGATCCAGAAACAGCTGGTCGCCCTGCCAGAGCGGAAGTTCATACACTCTCTCCTTTTTTACCCAGGCAAGCTCCCCCTCGGTGCATCCGGACAGCTGTCCCTCAAATCCGTCCGCTGTATAAAGAAACATGTATTCGCCGTCGCTGCCCTCCGGCAGAAAGCTGACGATGCCGCGCAGCCGCCAGGAGGTAAGTGTAAGTCCGCATTCTTCGCTCACCTCGCGCAAGACGCAGTCCTCCGGGCTCTCGCCGGGCTCCAGATGGCCTCCGAGACCAATCCACTTGCCCTCGTTGACATCCTGCTTTTTTCTGTTGCGGTGCAGCATCAGATATTCGCCGTTTTGCTCCAGATAACACAGCGTCGTAATGGTATGGGTATGCTTCACATTCTTCCCTCCCCCGATGCCGCTCAGCACTCGTGTCTGCCGCAGGATTTCTTTTCCGGGCAGCGGCCGAGCACGTCGCATTTCGGCTTAAAAAGATTATCTACGATCCACTTCCATTCCCCGGACCAGGCCGACAGCTCCCGGCAGAGATCGCCGAACAGCTCCCGGTATTCCCAGTAGGCCCGCGCGCACATCCTCTGCCGGCTCATATCCACAAGATTGCGCAGATTCCGCCGGTCCACAATCTTCGTCGCCATGCCGAGCGGAAGCAGCATCGCGGAATCCTCCCGGCTGACGCCCAACTCCTCCAGACGCTTCAGCGCCTCCCGGATGCCGTCCATTGCACGGACGTACTCTTCTTTGGCCTGTTCATTCTCCCTCACCGTCCGCGGGATAATATAATCAAATCCGTCCTGATAATTGATGTAGCGCGTGCTGGACTGCAGCCTCGTCGGCGCTCCTCCGATATGCGTATACCATTCCCGGATCACCCTGGCGCTGTAGCCGTCCAGAACCAGCTCCACATTGACATATTCCATCGTCCGCCCGTGATCCGCGGTAATGCAGTCCATTCCTCTCCGGTAGTTTTTTTCCGAATCCTGCGTATCCCCGCCCCAGCAGACGCCCGCACGCCGTCCGATCAGTGAGATCGGCTCGCGCGTCGTCTCCGGTAAAATCGTTATTTTTCCCATTTTCCGTTTCCTGCCTTTTGTCTGTTGCTCGTGTTGTCTGTCGCTCGTGTTGTTTTTCACTCGTGTTGTTTTTCCCCGGCGCTTTTCCGCAGGTATTTTCTGCCGGTGCGCCCTGCCGCAAGGCTGCTGCAAAATGGCCCGGAATCAGAAAACTGCCGGAAAGCAATTGCTTTCCGGCAGCCGGGTTTCCGGATTTTTCATATTCTGCCTTTTCATGTCAACAGCAGAATTTCTCCGTCAGCTGCCCCCGCATAGTGTGCGCCGCCCCTGCAGCCGTTATTCCGCCGGTTTCTTTTCCTGTCCGCTTTTCCCATAAAGGGACAGCTCTTCCGGCCTCATTCCGCGCCGGATGCGGTGTTTTCTGCATAACGGCGGATATTGGAAGCGTTTGCATACAGCTGCGTACAGCCGCCGGAAACAACGGCGAGCGTCGGCGCCTGCTGAATATCAAGCATACGGGCCAGCTCCGGATTCTCCTGCGCGTCCACTACAGTATAGGCGATACCTGACAGATAATTTCTGGCCTGCCGGCAGTTCGGGCAGGTCTTTGTCGTAAAAAGATAGATCCCGTCCGAGAGCCCGCCTGCATGTTCTGCAGCGCCGCCTTCCGTTTTGCCTGACAGCCCGTCCGCTCCCGGCAGCCCCGCAAGCTCCGGCATGTCCGCCAGCGTTTCCGCAATGTTGAAATCTCCCGCCGGGGAGCATTCCTCCTCCCTGCCGGCCGTCGCTGGCATAACACGGGATTTTGCGATATCGTAGGTCTTCCGGTTTTTGTATTCCTGCGTCTTCCCGGCATTCCAGTTCTGCACCGGCCGGTAATAGCCGGTAATCCGGCTGTAAATCTCTGTCACTGCACCGCATTCCGGACATCTTGCCGCCTCGCCGCTGATATAGCCGTGTTCCCGGCAGATTGAGTAGGTCGGCGACATGGTATAGTACGGCAGCCGGTAATTCACCGCGATCGTGCGGACAAGCTTCGCTGCCGCCTGCCAGTCCGGAAGCCGCTCCCCGAGAAACGCGTGGAATACCGTTCCGGAGGTGTAGAGCGTCTGGAGCTCGTCCTGAATATCCAGCGCCTCAAAAATATCGGCGGTGTAATCAACCGGAAGATGGGAGCTGTTCGTGTAATAAGGCGCATCCCCCTGCTTCCCGGCCGTCTTGATATCCGGCCAGCGCTTTCTGTCGTGCTTTGCCAGGCGGTAACTTGTCGATTCCGCCGGCGTCGCCTCGAGATTGTACAGATCGCCGTACTGCTCCTGATAATCACTCAGGCGTTCCCGCATGTGATTCAGCACCCTTGCGGTAAATTTCTGTGTCTCCCGATCCGTCATATCCCTGCCGAGCCATCTCGCATTCAGCCCGACCTCGTTCATGCCCACGAGCCCGATTGTGGAAAAATGATTGGCAAAGGTGCCGAGATAGCGCTTTGTATACGGATAAAGCCCCTCCTCCAGCAGCTTGGTAATCACCGTGCGCTTCACGCGCAGGGAGCGGGCGGCCACATCCATCATGTGATCGAGCCTGCGGAAGAAATCGCTCTCGCCCGACGCCAGATACGCTATCCGGGGCATGTTGATGGTGACAACTCCGACGGAGCCGGTGCTCTCGCCGCTGCCGAAGAAGCCGCCTGTCTTTTTGCGCAGCTCGCGCAGGTCAAGGCGCAGCCGGCAGCACATCGAGCGCACGTCGCTCGGCTTCATATCGCTGTTGATATAATTGGAAAAATATGGAGTTCCGTACTTTGCCGTCATCGTGAACAGCAGACGGTTGTTCTCCGTGTCGGACCAGTCGAAATCCGGCGTGATGGAGTAGGTCGGGATCGGATACTGGAAACCGCGCCCGTTCGCATCCCCCTCGATCATAATCTCGATAAACGCCTTGTTTACCATATCCATCTCGGCCCTGCAGTCTTTGTATTTGAAATCGGCCTCCCTGCCGCCGATAATGCAGTTCTGCTCCGCAAGATCGTCCGGCACAGTCCAGTCGAGCGTAATGTTCGAGAACGGCGCCTGCGTCCCCCAGCGGCTCGGCGTATTCACCCCGTAGATAAAGCACTGGATGCACTGCTTGACCTCTTCGTAGGTCAGGCCGTCCGCCTTCACAAACGGTGCGAGATAAGTGTCAAAGGAGGAGAATGCCTGTGCGCCAGCCCATTCGTTCTGCATAATGCCAAGGAAATTCACCATCTGGTTGCAGAGCGTAGAGAGATGTTTTGCCGGCGCCGAGGTAATCTTGCCCGGGATGCCGCCCAGCCCCTCTTTGATGAGCTGCTTCAGAGACCAGCCCGCGCAGTACCCCGTCAGCATCGACAGGTCGTGGATGTGCAGATCGGCGTTGCGGTGAGCGTTTGCAATCTCCTCGTCATAGATTTCCGAAAGCCAGTAATTCGCGGTGATCGAACCGGAATTGTGCAGGATCAGGCCGCCGACCGAATAGGTGACGGTAGAATTCTCCTTGACGCGCCAGTCCTCCTCGCGCACATAACTGTCCACGATATCCTTGTAATCCAGGATGGTCGATTTCATATTGCGGATCTTCTCCCGGTTTTTGCGATAGAGAATATATGCCTTCGCGACGTCTGTGTAGCCGGACTGCTCCAGCGTGTGCTCCACACTGTCCTGAATATCCTCCACGCTGACCGCGCCGTCCTGCACCTTCCCCTGGAAATCTGCGGTGACGCGCAGCGTCAGCAGATTGATAATGTCCTCGTTGTAAAGCTTCTTCGTCGCGTTAAATGCCTTTGAAATCGCCGCGTTGATCTTTTTCAGATTGAATTCGGCGATCTCGCCGTCCCGTTTTACCACCTGAATCATTGCATTCCTTCCCTTCCTCAGTATTGGCAGAAATTTCCAGATCTGAAAATTCTCTGCCCTGCAGGTATTTCCTGCCTTGGGGTATTTCCTGCCTTCGGGTGTTTCCTGCCTGCGGGCACCCTTTGCCCTGGAACGTTTTCTGCCCTGCAGATATTCCTGCTTTGCAGGAATATCTGCAGGCATCCCTCTGCGTTGCAGGAATCCTCCCTGGTTTGCAGGCATCCTCCTGATCGCAGGAATCCTCCCTGGTTTGCAGGCCTCCCCCTGCAAAGCAGAGGGATTCCGTTTCCCCCGCAGCTGCCCCCGCCGCATTAGAAACGGACTCCGCAGAGCGTGCATCCTCTATGAAGTCCGTCTGATTTCATTATAGCAGATTATACCAGTCCCGTCAAGAAAAATACCAGATATATTTTATCCTGTTTGATATGTACACAAGATATTGTGCTCCTACTACTGCTGTCGAATCCGTACAGCCCCGGGTTTATGCGGCTTTTCCGCCTATCCGGCGCCCCAAATCTGAAACGGCATGGCCCATAGACCATGCCGTTTTTTACAAGTCATTTCCAGTTTATTACAATGCACAGAAAACTTCTTTCGGCACATATGCCTTCACATAGATCCCGTCCTCGCGGTACTCCTCCTCAAGCAGCTGGCCGAATTTGCGTATCTTCTGGATTTTGCCGGCTTCCTGGTAGCCGAACACCTTTTCAATAAGGATTTTTCGCTCCGCCAGTAGCTCTTCGATCACGGAAAGAAGCTCCTGTACGCCCTCCCCGGTTTTTGCCGACAGCTTCACCGTCCGCTCCGCCTTCAGATCCTTGATTGTTCTTCCGCCCGGAATCCGATCCTGCTTGTTGAATACGGTAATAACCGGCTTATCCAGGATTTCCAGCCGGCGCAGCGTCTCATAGACGACATGGATCTGCTTTTCCGCATCGTCGTTGGAGGCATCCACGACATGCAGTATCATATCGGAATATTTCGCCTCCTCCAGCGTCGAGCGGAACGCGTCGACCAGATGATGCGGCAGCTTGCGGATAAAGCCGACCGTGTCGGTCAGCAGAATCTCCTCTCCGCTCGCCAGCTTCAAGTTCCGCGTCGTCGGGTCGAGCGTCGCAAACAGCATATCCTCCGAGAGCACGCCTGCCTGCGTCAGATAATTGAGCAGCGTAGACTTGCCGGCGTTTGTGTAGCCCACAATGGCAAAAACCGGCGTCGGGCTCTTGCTGCGCAGGTTTCTGGCCACCTCCCGGTTTTTCTTTACCTCGGCAAGCTCCCGGCCGAGCTGCGCAATGCGGCTGCGGATCAGACGGCGGTCCGTCTCCAGCCTGCTCTCGCCCGGCCCCCTCGTTCCGATGCCGCCTCCGAGCCTAGAGAGGGCGCTGTGCATTCCGATCAGCCTTGTCTGCCGGTACTTCAGCTGTGCGAGCTCCACTTGGATCTTTCCCTCCCGCGTGACCGCATGCTGCGCGAAAATATCCAGGATCAGCATCGTCCGATCCATCACCTTGCAGTCAAGATAATTCTCCAGATTTTTCATCTGCGCCGGGGAGAGCTCATCGTCGCAGATTATGCCGTCAGCCTCCAGCTCTCTGATACGAGCCGCCACCTCCTCCATTTTTCCCTTCCCGATATAGGTGCCCGGATGCACGCTCTCCCGGTTCTGGACAATGATATCCAGCGTTTCCGCTCCCGCCGTTTTCGCCAGCTCCCGCAGCTCCTCAAGCGATTCCGCCGTATCGTCCTGTTCTGACATCTGCACGCCGACCAGAATAACGCGCTCCGCATCCTTTTTTATTTCGTAAAGCTCCGCCATAAACCCTCCTGTTCTGCTTCTTTCCGCCCCGGTGCTACCGCTTTTCTGCTCCGTCGGCCAGACGAGACAGGAATTCATGCTCCCGCACCGCGGCTTCGTGCTCCGCATCCCCCTCCGCAGCCCATTCCTTCAGGTAGTCCGCCATGGCCTTTTTCGCCTCGCTCCAGAGGCTCTGCTGTTCCAGCAGCGCAATATGCAGCCGGTCTCTTCTGCGCTCCTGCTCCCCTTCCGTCTCCGAAAGCCGGCCGTAATACCGGACGGCCTCCTCCGTGCGGTTAAGCTTAAGCATGCATACCGCGAGCCGGTAACAGACCTCATTATCTGCGGCCCCGGCCTTATCCAGCTCCTCCAGATAGGGAACTGCCCCGGAATAATCCCCCTCTGTCATCCGCAGCTGGGCCAGATAATAGCCTGCCTCAACGGAACCGTTTTCATGCAGAGAGGAAAACAGCACATCGGCCGTTTCAAAAGCCCCCACGGCAAATGCTGCAACCGCGCCGGAAAACGCCTCCTCCCCGTTTTCCGGCGTCACGGCAGACAGCCCCTGCGCCGCCTGCACTGCCTCCTCCTTCCGTCCGAGATTCTGCAGAGCGCACAGCTTGCCGAGCAGCGTGCTCATCCGTCCGTCCCCCGCGGACAAAGCCAGATCAAATTCCGCAAGCGCCTTTTCGTGCTGTTCCTGCCCCATATAGATATCGGCCCTCAGCCGGTACAGCTCCGGCGACCCGCCGAATTCCTCCAGCAGGCTGGTGCAGAGCGCAAGCGCCTCAAAAAGCGCTCCACGCTCCCGGAAATCCGCAAGCAGCTGTGCATTTGTCATCGCGATGTATGCGCGTATGTCCTCGTCATATTCCGGGAGTTGCTCGATGCTCAGCGCCGCATGAAAGCAGGCAAGCGCCTTCTCTGCCTGCCCCGCCCGGTAAAGGGCAATTCCGGCACCGCGGTACGCCTTTTTATTATTTTCCTGAACGGAAGAAAAATCCTTGTCCAGAACAATCTGCTCAAACTCCTCCGCCGCCTTCTCAAAACTGCCGAGCGCCAGCAGAGCATAGCCGTAATACAGGTGATATTCCGCTTTATCCCCGTTTTTCTCCACCGCCGCAGAAAAATGCTCCGCGGCTCTTTTATAATTCCGCGCTTCGTACGCCTCAACGCCGAGCCCGTATTCCCGTTCCCCGGAAACCGCCGTGCAGGCGCACAGCCCCGGAAGCCCGGCGGCAAGCAGTACGAAAGCGCATAGCTTCCCCGCCGTTCTCATAATTTTTATCCACCGTATTCCATCATTCGAAATAGTTCCCGCAAGCGCTGTCCGTGCCGTACGGACACCAGGTATCCCCGGACGCCTACGGAAGATTTGCATAGACATCTGCAATAAAAGCTGCTTTTTCCGGAAAATTTGCTTTTAAAAACATCAGATACTGCAGTGAGCTTCCTTCATAATTCTGAACATCTCCCAGCATGCTGACCTCGTAGCAGTTCCGAATTACATTGATAATGCAGTTCTCCGTGTGATCCTCCCTGCAGTCCTTACACTCCTTCAGAATATGGGCGATGGCCTTTCCCAGCTTCGCCTCGTCAAACACCTTGAAATCCATGGTCGGAATGCGATCCGTACCGTCCGGAACCTCCTTCCGGGGCGCCTTTGTGTAGTTTTCAATGCACTCCTTCGCAAAGCCTATGGTACAAGCAGCATTCTGGCACTCGCCGCACAGCGCTTCCCCCCTGCAGCAATCTTCCAGATCCTTCCATATCAGCTCCGCATTCAATCCCTTCTTATGTACGTCTTCCATAACCGTGCCTCCTTCAACACTTTTTGTTCCATCCTTTCGTAAAGCACAGTATAGCATACCGCCGGCCGGTTTTCCAGATGAAATTATTTTTTGACGGGCGTTTGCTCATCCTTTCTCCCGCGGCTGTCCGCCCCTTTGCATGTTCCGCAGCAGAAGGAGGGAGAGAACCAGCACCAGCGGGAAAATACAGCCTGCCAGCATTCCTTTTTTCAGATCGTTGCCCGCGCTCTGCGTGATATTGCCGATCAGCCCCGGCCCGAAGGCCCCGCCCAGATCCCCGGCCATGGCGAGCAGGGCAAACATGGCAGTTCCGCCGCCGGGAAGCCGCCCCGAACATACGCTGATCGTTCCGGGCCACATAATGCCGACGGAAAAGCCGCACATAATACAGCCGATCAGGCCGAGAACAGAACTGTCCGATACGGCCGCCGATATATAACAGATCAGGCACAGACAACCCGAGCCGATCATAAATTTCATCAGATCCAGCCTGCTGCCGTATTTTCCGAAAATCACGCGGCTGATCCCCATTGTTACCGCAAACATACAGGGCCCAGCCAGATCTCCCAGCGCCTTGGACAGGCCCAGCGCCGATTCCGTATAGGCCGACGCCCACTGGGCCATGGACAGCTCGGAAGCCCCCGCACATACCATAAGAACAATGGAAATCCAGAATAACGGAATCCGGAACAGGCCGCTGATTTTCATGCTCCCGTCATTGTCCGCGGTGTGTTCTATCGGGCAGGTTGCAAAATTATAAATATTGTACAGCGGAATAACCGCCCATATACAGGCAAGCCATTTCCAGCTGTCAATGCCGAAAACGGCAAAAAAGAGAGTGGATAAAAGGATAACCCCCACCGAACCCCAGCAATAGAAGGAGTGCAGCAGGCTCATGGCCGCTTCCTTGTGTTCGGAGGGACAGGCCTCCACAATAGGACTGCCCAGTACCTCGATCAGTCCGCTTCCGACTGCGTAGATGACGACGCTCACCATAATGCCGGTCAAAGGATTCTGGAAAAGTCCCGGCAGAAAGGCCAGGCCGATCAGCCCGGCCGCCGAGCATAATTCCGAAGCTACAACGCATTTCCGGTAGCCGATCCGATCCGCAAAATACGAGCATAATACATCCACGATCAGCTGAGTCAGAAAAAATACCGTGGAAATAAGGGCTATTTTCCCCAGCGGGATATTGTACTCCGTATGAAATTTCAAAAAGAGCAGCGGCGCAAAATTTGCGGCGATTGCCTGCGTAATAAAGCCCAGATAGCAGGCTGTGAGTGTTTTTCTGTACTTCACCATCATATTGACTTCCATTCCTTTCCCTGTTGCGATGAATTGCATTATATAATATTGAATTGCAGATATCAAGACAGTATTTTGCAGTATAATTACACAATATCGCAGGAGGTTCTTTGGCAATGGTATAATACGAGATAAAATCTCAGATTTTCCAGTGTATCACAAGCTTGATGCCGGCAGCTTTCCCTGTTTCTGCCGCTGCGCGTTCCATACATCACGGCCTGATGCAGTATTATATATCACAGATCTTATAACAAAAATATGTTCCCGGAGCAATATTATCATCGTCATAATATAGCAAACCCAGTTTACGAAACCGAAACGTCTGTTTATAATCACTCTTTCTCAATTCATCATAAGCCTTTTGATATGATTCATAGTCTGCGCCGCCAATAGCAAACGTCATATGAAAAATATAGTCATTATCATGTTCTGCCGGACACGATCCAAATGTTTTAAATAATTCTTCGTTTAACTTTTTCTGTGCATCTGCAAGCTGCGGCGTTTCTTTTACCCGCAGGCTCATACACCCGGATTCGGCTCCGCCTAATGCATTGGACGGGAATATATCCATATCCACAAATTCAATATCAAACGGACACAGCTCCTTTGCAAACCGATCAAAGAATGCTTCCATAGCCTCTAATCCGGGAACCGCAAAAGGCTGCTTTAAGGAAACATGCTGCGGCAGTCTTGCCATTTCAAACCCCATTCTTCCATATCTGTGTGCTTCCAGCATCAATTTTCTGCCATGATTCTCTGCATCGTTATCTGCAATTAAAACTATGGTTGCTTTCATTCTATCTCACCTCTCCTTATTAGATTGACTGCTTGTTCAAGACTCATTTCTCCCATGTCCTGTTGATCCGGCTCTGCGTCTCTTTGTCTTACGGATACAGACATATGGTTTTTCTCGTTTTCACCCACGATAATCATATACGGCACCTTGTCCATGCGCGCTTCACGGATCTTATATCCAAGTTTCTCACTTCTGGCATCCAATTCTACCCGGATATCATATTCCTCCAGAGCCTCCTCAACTTTCTCGGCATAATCATTATATTTGACGGAAACCGGAAGAACCTTAACCTGTACAGGTGCAATCCACGCAGGAAATTTTCCTGCATAATGTTCTAATAAAATACCTATAAAACGTTCGATCGAGCCAAATACAACTCTATGCAGCATAATCGGGCGATGTTTCTCTCCATCCGCTCCAATATAGTCAATATCAAATCTTTGCGGAAGCTGGAAATCAAGCTGAATCGTTCCGCATTGCCACGTTCTGCCTATGGAATCTTTTCCTAATTCTCCCATTCGCAGGGGAAGCTCCTTATATGACCTCGGTTCCAGTTTATACACCAGCATTCCCCCCGGACAGCTCATTGGCTTGATTGCATAATCATCCTCCTCAACCTTAAGAGAGTACATGGCATCTCTATAAAAATCCCAATGACCGGATGTTTCCCAAAGACTTCTTTCCAGCATAATGGGCGTAGAAACTTCAACATATCTTTCTCTGCGATGGATTTTCCTCCAATAATCAATCAGCAGATTCTTTAATATCATTCCCTTTGGCAGGAATACCGGTAATCCTGGGCCTTCCTCAAAAATCGTAAATATTCCAAGCTCCTTTCCCAGTTTTCTGTGATCTCTTGCTTTCGCTTCTTCAATCACATGCAGATATTCATCCAGCTGTGCCGCTTTTGGAAAGGATATACCATAGATTCTCGTAAGCATTTGATTTTTTTCGCTGCCCCTCCAATAGGCTCCCGCCACTGACAATAGCTTGACTGCTTTAATCTGACACACATTGCAAATATGCGGTCCCGCACAAAACTCCTCATATTCTCCCTGCTTATAGAAGCTGATTTGCTCGGTATCTTCCAGTTCCTGAATCAGTTCGATTTTGTACTTTTCGCCTGCATTCTCCATAAAGCGGAGAGCTTCTTCTTTTGACTTTCCATAGACCTGCAAGGAGAGGGACTCCTTTACAATCTTCCGCATTTCTGCTTCGATTGTTTTTAAATGCTCTTCTGAAAATGAAAATTCAAACTGAAAATCATAATAAAATCCATTTTCGATTGCCGGACCAATGGCGCACTTCGTTTCCGGATATAAACGTTTTACAGCCTGTGCAAGCACATGTGCACTCGTATGCCAAAATGCCTTTTTGCCTTCCTGTTCTTCAAAGCTTACTTCTGCAATTTCTCCATTTTTTCGCAGAACCTTCATAAATTTGCTGCTCCTTTCTCTTTTCCGCTTTAACGATTCGGCAAAAACATAAGAAAAGCACCCATAAGACCATAATCGTATCGTCTTAAGGGTGCACTCAGCACGGTTCCACCTTAACTTTTCACTTCAGATTCTATCAAATCCTATCCTTTAACGCAGGCGTACGGCAACACTTACTCATTTCAGCATTACAGCTCCGGAATGGTTTTCGTCTAATGTCCACATAAACAGCTTCCACCAAGTGCTGTTCTCTCTGGATGTTTTCAGCTAAACTACTTTTTTCCGTCATCGCTTTTCTTATGTTTGTTTGGTACTTTATCACAATCTCTTTATTTTGTCAATGCTCATCACAATGTTTTATTTCGTAATGACTGCAGCTGCTGTCATAGAATGGCCGGTGCTGCACATCCTGCATTCCTGCATATACCAGCGCCGGTTCCGTGCTGCCGCACTGCCCGCCGTCCTGCCCGGTCACTTGACAAAATATCCCGCATCCTCTACAATCATCCTGTTCCGGACGAGCATATCAATTTAACAGAAAGCACAGCCGAAGAACCGGCAGCATAAGCAGATACATACAGAATCCAAAAGAAAGGCGGCAGACTGCCGCAGGTTTTTTCCTGTTCTGTGCTGCACGCGGTCCTCCGGCTGTAAGGGTATTATTTATGAGACAGAGAAAACCGGTCTTTTTTGCCGTACTTGCCGCAGCGCTCTATGCGGTAAACTCCCCTTTTTCCAAACTGCTGCTGGAAAATCTCTCTCCCACGATGCTTGCCGCCCTGCTCTACCTCGGCGCGGGCACAGGATTGTTTCTTATGGGAATTATTCAGAAAAGGACGGGCGCCGCTCAGAAGGAAATGCCGCTGACCAGGAGAGAACTTCCCTGGACGATCGGTATGGTGGCGCTGGACATTGCGGCCCCGATTTCCCTGATGGCCGGACTGAAGCTGACCTCCGCGGCAAACGCCTCGCTGCTGAATAATTTCGAAATTGTAGCAACGAGCCTGATAGCATTTTCCGTTTTCAAGGAAAAAATCACAAAACGCCTCTTTATCGGCATTTTGCTGGTAACCGCCGCGAGCATCCTGCTCTCGGTGGAAGATATCCGCAGCCTGTCCTTCTCCGCAGGTTCGCTGTTGATCCTGCTCGCCTGTGTTTTCTGGGGGCTTGAAAATAACTGCACAAAAAAGCTTTCCTCCAAAAATCCGCTTGAAATTGTTGTGATCAAGGGCTTTTGCTCCGGCGCCGGCTCCCTTGGAATCGCGCTGGCCGTGGGCGAATTCTCCTTCGCCCTGCCGCATGCGTTTTTGGCTTTGTTTCTCGGCTTTGTCGCCTACGGTCTGAGCATATATTTTTATATTTATGCGCAACGATACCTGGGAGCGGCAAAAACCAGCGCCTATTATGCCGTTTCTCCGTTTATCGGGACGGCGCTTTCGCTTGTGGTCTTCCGGGAAATCCCGTCCATATCATTTCTGACGGCGCTGGCCGTTATGATCGCGGGAACCTGCTTTGTTTCAAAAGCGGAGGGGTCGGGAACCTGACCGCTATCTCTCATTTCCGCGCGGTTTTCTGACATGGGCCAGCATCTCTTTTTCGCATGCCCCGAAGGAACGATAATTTTCCTGCGCCGCCCTCAGCGTCAGTCCGTGATTTGCTCCGGACGGTTTGTCCAGCAGTTCCTCCGCAGCTGGCTCCCGGTCAAAATACGCTCCGGTTACTGCCGTTTCCTCCCCGATGCGGGAAAAATCAAAATACGTATCGTCCTCCCAGTAGCAGACCGGGCATATATCAAATTCCCCTCTGGATTCCAGCGTCAGATATCCGCAGCATAAACACCGATATTTCCTCAATGCTATTCCCCCCGTCTTTTTGTTGGATAAAATAATTTTAACACGAACCGGGGCCGCTGTCCACAGCATCGTATGAAGAGAGACAAGGAATGCAGAAACCGCCCGCAGCTGCTGCCCGCGCATAAAAAACATCCGCCGGTTTCCCGGCGGACGTCCAAATTCAGCTGTTTTTAAACATTATCCAAATTATTCTAAATTCTACCATTATTTTCTATATTTATCTTTGAGGAAACCGGAACAATCCGTCAAAAAAGTCATCTCCGAAGTTCCATTCATCTTCCGGCTCCTGCTGCACTTCCTGCTGTGTCCCATCCTGCAGATCCTCCGGGCGCTCCCCGAGCGTCAGGCTGAGCTTCTTCTCCGTGTAGCTGCCGCTTTCCAGGCGCTTAACCGTGATCTCCACAGTCTCGCCGCTGCGGTAATACTGGAGATAGCCCTTCAGCTGCTGCATTCCGGAAACTGCCAGCCCGTCAAAGCCGGTAATAATGTCTCCCGCCAGCAGCCCTGCCTTCTCCGCCGCCGAACCTTCGGTCACGCTTCTGACATGCGCGCCCACCGGCATATTGTAGGAACCTGCCACGGAGGAGGTTACATCGTTGCCCGTAATTCCGAGATAACCCTGCTCGCTCTCCGCCACCAGTTCCCGCGGCTCGCGCTCCGCCAGCCGGTTGAGAATCGGCAGCGCCTTGCTGATCGGGATGGCAAAGCCCATTCCCTCCACCTTGCTCGACGCAAATTTAACGGAGTTGATCCCGATTACCTCGCCGTGCATGTTGAACAAAGCGCCGCCGCTGTTGCCCGGATTGATGGCGGCGTCAATCTGAATCAGCGTGTAGGTCACGTTATCCACCGTAACCACGCGGTCAAGCGCACTGATATAGCCCGAAGTCAGCGACTGCCCGTAGCCGAGCGCATTTCCGATTGCCACGACCTGCTCACCCATCACGCAGGCATTCGAGTCGCCGAGCACTGCTACCGTCAGCGTGTCAAGCACCTTCTCCGGGATATCGGAAAGCTTGATGCCGACAACGGCAAGATCGTTGGACGGATCCGTACCTTTGATATAAGCGGAATAAATCTGCTCCGCGCTGTCGTTAAAGCAGACCGTAAGCTCCTTCGCCCCCTCGACCACATGGTTGTTTGTAGCAATGATCAGCTCCTGATCCGTCTTGGCAACGATTATGCCGGAGCCCGCTCCCTCGCTCTCATATTCCTGCTTCCCGCCGAGAAAGTTGTAGACTTCGCTCGTCGATTTTGCCGTGATTGCGACAACGGAGGAGAGATATTTTTCCGCGATCTGCGCCGGGGTATATACCGGCTTTCCCTGTCCCGGGCCTGCGCTTACCAGCAGATTTTTTACCGACTGCGCACCCGCCTGGCCGCCTTGGGACGGATTTCCGGAAGAATCCGAGTCACCGTTTGCATCGTCCTCCGGCGAATTCCCGTTCTGTCCCGTCTCATAGGAGGAGGACGGCTTTGCCGCAAGGCTGCCGGCGGCAAAGCCTCCCCCGGCAATCAGCGCCGCGCACAGCAGGCCCGCTGCAAACTTCGCAAATTTCTTTTTTCTGCCGCTCTTCTTTTTGTGATCCTGCGGCTCAACAACTCTGCATTCTGTGTAAACTTCATTCGTGCTGCTGTTCTCTTTTTCAAAACCGTTCTCGTCGTACATATTGCTTCCTCCATTTCCTGCGGTGCAGCTGCGCCGTATCGGCCGGCAGCGGTATTCCTGCGGATGGCCCGCTCGAAACCCGGGGCTGTTTTTAAAGTTTCCGGATTTTTTCGCTGTATCTTTGACCCTTTTTGTTTCCCCTGCGGGCTGTTTTGCTTTTCTATGGCTTTATCTTAACCCGGAATTGTGAAGGATGCGTGATTGGATTTTGTTTTTTCTGTGAATTTGCGGTTCCGGCCGCCCCTGTTTTTTTATTCTGCAATCCCGTTCGCAATTCATACCAGGAAGTTTATCTGCTGTTGGAAACTTGTTCGTTATTTGGAAGCTTATCCGTTATTTAAAGCTTTTCTGCTATTTGAATCTTGACAAAAGGATTATCCTGTGATAGCATAACAGAAGTTGAAAAGGTCTTTTTCGGAGTCTTTTCAAAGCAATTACTCGGACCACTCCTTACGGGAGTCAAGGCCATACGGACAGCCGGGTCCACTGCCGATCGGCAGCCTTGCGTTGCCTTATTGATTGAGTTAAAAGCTCAAATTTTATAAGTTGGTTACTTCATAACCGAAATGTGCCTCGTGCGCAGACTTGTGAAACGGTCAATAAGAGTAGTAAAAGTAGTATTGCTATATAGACTCTGATCTTCCGTCTTATCGAAACAGTTTTCCCCCTTCTTTTTTGCATTTGCCGCATTGTCTTCCTGATAATGAACGGATATATTGCGGAAAATAAGAGGCATGAAAATATATTGGATAAAAACCGCAAGTTGTACCGACAGCACAACTTGCGGTTTTGTTTTGCCAACAGCCAGAAAGGAGGAGCTGTCAAAAAATTGAAAAATCCTTATACCCATCCAAATCAAACAAACCAAAACCGTGCGCCCATTTATGAGGCGCTGGAGTCCTTCCGGCAAATGCGGGTCGTTCCCTTTGACGTACCAGGCCACAAGCGGGGGCGGGGCAACCCGGAGTTGACCGCATTTCTCGGACAGCAGTGCATCGGCGTAGATGTGAACAGTATGAAGCCTCTTGACAATCTCTGCCACCCGGTATCCGTCATACTGGAAGCAGAAAAGCTGGCAGCGGAGGCTTTTGGCGCTGCCCATGCGTTTCTCATGGTGGGCGGCACCACGAGCTCTGTGCAAAGTATGATCTTAGCTTCCTGCAAGCGGGGGGATGAGATCATCCTGCCCCGCAATGTCCACAAAAGCGTAATCAACGCTCTGGTTCTGTGCGGCGCGGTGCCGGTGTACGTCAATCCGGATGTAGACCAGCGTCTCGGTATTTCCCTGGGGATGCGCCGGGAGCAGGTGGCGAAAGCCATCGCCGAACATCCCGGCGCGGTGGCAGTGTTAGTGAACAACCCTACCTACTATGGCGTTTGCAGCGACCTGCGCGCCATTGTCAAAATGGCCCATGCCGCCGGAATGAGGTGCCTTGCGGACGAGGCTCACGGTACTCACTTCTATTTCGGCGGCGGCCTGCCGGTATCGGCGATGGCGGCAGGGGCAGACATGGCCTCCGTATCCATGCACAAGAGCGGCGGCAGTCTGACCCAGTCAAGCCTCCTGCTGGTAGGACCAAGTGTCCACGCAGGGTATGTGCGGCAGATCATCAACCTGACACAGACCACCTCCGGCAGTTATCTTCTGATGTCAAGCCTTGATATCAGCCGCCGGAATCTGGCCCTGCGGGGCCGGACGGTATTCCATCAGGTGGCCGACATGGCGGAATACGCCCGGCAGGAAATTAACGCCGTGGGCGGATACTATGCCTTTGGCCGGGAACTGATGAACGGCGACTCAGTCTTTGACTTTGACACCACCAAGCTCAGCGTCCATACCTTGGACATCGGCCTGGCCGGCATCGAGGTATATGACATCCTGCGGGATGAATACGATATCCAGATTGAGTTCGGCGACATCGGTAACATACTGGCCTACCTCTCCATGGGAGACCGCCCCCAGGAATTGGAGCGGCTGGTCAGCGCCTTGGCGGAGATCCGGCGGCGCTACCAACAGGATCCGACGGGTCTTCTGAGCCAGGAATACGTGGAGCCGGAAGTCGTAGCCAGCCCCCAGGAGGCATTTTACGCAGAGAAACTCAGCCTGCCCCTGGAGGAAACCAAGGGGCGGGTATGCAGCGAGTTCGTCATGTGCTATCCGCCCGGTATCCCCCTGCTGGCTCCGGGGGAGCGCGTCACGGCAAAGATCCTGGAACACATCCGGTATGCCAAGGAAAAAGGGTGCAGCATGACCGGCTCGGAAGATCCGGACCTGAAGAGGCTGAACGTACTTGCGTGAAAGGAGATCAACTATGGAAATGTGGTTCAGTGAATTTCATACCCCGGACGTAAAACACAGTATCCGGGTCAACCGACACTTGTATTCGAAACAAAGCGATTATCAGCGAATTGACATCTTCGAAACGCCGGAATTCGGCCGGGTGCTGACCCTTGATGGCAACGTGATGCTGACGGAGCGGGATGAATTTATTTACGATGAGATGATCACCCATGTGCCTATGGCAGTACATACCGGAGTCCGGGACATTCTGGTCATCGGCGCAGGAGACGGCGGCGTGGTGAGGGAGTTGACCCGGTACGACCGGGTGGAGCACATTGATCTGGTGGAGATGGACCCTCTTGTGGTGGAGGCCTGCCGGACATACCTGCCCAGTAATGCCTGCCGGATGGATGACCGGAGGGTTCATATCCACTTTGAGAATGCGCTGAAGTTCATCCGCAGACAGGAAGCGGCATACGACCTTATCATTGTGGACTCCACCGACCCCTTCGGACCGTCGGAGGGACTGTTCACACGGGAGTTTTACGGCAGCTGCCACAATGCACTGCGGGAGGATGGGATTATGGTCAACCAGCAGGGAAGCCCGTTTTACGCCGAGGATGCCGGGGCCATGCAGCGCAGCCACAAGCGTATCGCCAGCACATTCCCCATCAGCCGGGTCTATCAGGCCCATATCCCCACTTATGCGGCGGGATACTGGCTGTTCGGCTTCGCCAGCAAGAAGTATCATCCCACGGATGATCTGGACACAGACGCGTGGCGGAAGCTGAATCTTTACACACGCTACTATACCCCAAGGCTCCATGTGGGTGCTTTCTGCCTGCCTGCATTTCTGGAGGAGATGCTGCAGGAAGTGGAGGGATGAACCGTGCTGAAACCAAATATTGAGAATTTTATCGGCTGTGGCTGCAGTTATGAACAGGCCTATATGGTTTTGTATGGAGCGCCTTTTGATTCTACCACCAGTTTTCGTCCGGGTGCGAGGTTTGGTTCCTCCGCCATGCGGCATGAGAGCTTCGGGCTCGAGACCTACAGCCCTTATCAGGATGCGGACCTTACAGACTGCGCCGTATTTGACAGCGGCGACTTGGAGCTTTGCTTTGGCAGCGCGCAGGCGGCGCTGGAGGACATTGAAGCCCGCGCCGCAAAAATCCTGCAGGACGGAAAATTTCCCATGTTGCTGGGCGGTGAGCATCTGGTCACGCTTGGTGCAGTGCGTGCTGTCGTGAAGCGGTATCCGGATCTCCACATTATTCATTTCGATGCCCACGCCGACCTAAGGGACGATTATCTGGGGACGAAACTTTCCCATGCCTGCGTCCTGCGGCGCTGTCATGAATTGGTAGGTGATGGGCATATTCATCAGTTCTGTATCCGAAGCGGTGACCGGGAGGAATTTAATTTTGCCGGTGAACATACCGATATGCACCTCTTTCTGTTTGAAGGACTGGAGAAGACCATTGCGGCTCTGCGGGCGCAGAATGTTCCCGTCTACTTCACCATTGACCTCGATTGCCTGGATCCTTCCGTGTTTCCCGGAACGGGTACGCCGGAAGCGGGCGGTGTCCGTTTTCCTGAGCTGCTCGATGCCATCCGGACAGTCTGTACCGCCCATGTGGTCGGGGCTGACATAAACGAGCTGGCTCCCGTATTGGATGCCAGCGGTGTTTCCACCGCCACTGCCTGCAAGGTTTTGAGGGAACTGATTTTAGCGATACATAAAAATAGATTTTGATAATTAAAGGAGATGAGTTATTATGAGTAAAGTTCTTGTTATCGGCTGCGGCGGTGTTGCGTCCGTTGCCATCCACAAATGTTGCCAGGTCAGCGAGGTGTTCGCGGAGCTTTGCATCGCGAGCCGGACAAAATCAAAATGCGACGAGCTGGCAGCAAAGCTGGCTCCTGTTACCGCGACCAAAATAACCACTGCCCAGGTTGACGCGGATGATGTGCAGCAGGTAATAGACCTTATCAACGCTTACAAGCCCGATCTGGTGATGAATATTGCACTGCCATACCAGGATCTGACCATTATGGATGCTTGCCTTGCCTGCGGAGTGAATTACATGGATACTGCCAATTATGAGCCGGAGGACACCGATGACCCGGCGTGGCGGGCTGTTTACGAAAAGCGCTGCAAGGAGGCGGGGTTCTCCGCCTATTTCGACTATAGCTGGCAGTGGGCATACCGTAAGAAGTTCGAGGAGGCGGGGCTTACTGCCCTGTTGGGCTGCGGCTTTGACCCGGGGGTAACACAGGCATACTGCGCTTACGCTAAAAAGCATGAGTTCGATTCCATTGACACCATTGATATTCTGGACTGCAACGGCGGCGACCACGGCTATGCTTTTGCCACCAATTTCAATCCGGAGGTCAATCTGCGCGAGGTTTCCGCTCCCGGCAGTTACTGGGAGGACGGACACTGGGTGGAAGTTGCCCCTATGAGCATCAAGCGGGAGTATGATTTTGACCAGGTTGGACACAAGGACATGTATCTGCTCCATCATGAGGAGATCGAGAGCCTGGCGTTAAATATCCCGGAAGTGCGGCGAATCCGTTTCTTTATGACCTTCGGGCAGAGCTATCTTAATCATATGCGCTGTCTGGAAAATGTGGGAATGCTCTCCACCAGTCCTGTGGACTTTGAGGGGCAGCCGATCGTACCCATCAAGTTCCTTAAAGCCCTGCTGCCCGATCCGGCAAGTCTTGGTCCACGCACCAGGGGAAAGACAAATATCGGCTGCATCTTTACCGGAAAAAAATCCGGTCAGGACAAGACCTATTACATCTATAATGTCTGTGACCATCAGGAGTGCTATCGCGAGGTGGGCAGTCAGGCTATCAGCTACACCACCGGCGTACCTGCTATGTGCGGTGCCCTGATGCTGTTGACCGGCAAGTGGAACAAGGCAGGTGTCTACACCGTGGAGGAGTTTGACCCCGATCCCTTCCTTGCGGCGCTGGACCAGTATGGCCTGCCGAGGAGCGAGAGCCGGATGCCGGCGTTGGTGGACTGATGGGAAGTTTTGGTGTGAAAGAAAGTCGTAAAGCCTTTGAGGGGCTAGGCGGCAGTTCTCCGGATAAACTGTTCGGGGGACTGCCTACTCCGTGTTATATCTTAGATGAAGCCATGCTGCGCCGGAACGGGGAGATTTTGGCTGGCGTGGCAAAACGGACGGGGTGCAGGATTTTGCTGGCTCAGAAAGCGTTTTCCAACTATGATCTCTACCCTGTTATATCGCCGTATCTTGACGGGACAGAGGCAAGCGGACTGTATGAAGCCAGGCTTGGCGCGGAGGAGATGCCGGAAAAGGAGGTTCATGTCTTCTGTGCGGCATACCGGGAGGAGGAGTTTGACGAGCTGCTGCGGTACGCAGACCATATTGTATTTAACTCCCCCCGCCAACTAGATCGGTTCGGTTTCCGGGCAAAAAAAGCCGGGAAAAGCATTGGGCTGCGCATCAATCCGGAGTGCTCCACGCAGGAAGGACATGCAATCTATGACCCCTGCGCCCCCGGCAGCCGTCTGGGAACCACACGCGCCCAGTGGGATGAGAAAATGACGTTAGAATTGACCGGGCTGCTGGATGGTCTGCATTTTCATACGCTGTGTGAGCAGGATTCCGATGCGCTGGAAACAACACTGAACGCTGTGGCGGAACGCTTCGGCGATATACTGCCCCGGATGAAATGGTTCAATTTCGGCGGCGGGCACCACATTACCAGACCCGGATATGATATCGTGAGGCTGGAGAGGTGCATATGTTCGGCGCAGGAGAGATGGAACCTGAGAGTTTATCTGGAACCGGGGGAAGCTTGTGCGCTTTATGCAGGCTATCTGGCTGCCCATGTGCTTGATGTACTGCAAAACGGTGAAACAAAAATCGCTGTTCTTAATACCAGCGCCGCCTGCCATATGCCGGATGTACTGGAAATGCCCTACCGGCCGCCGCTGTACGGCGCAAAGGAACCGGGAGAGCTTCCCTTCACTGTCCGTCTTTGCGGTCCTACCTGCCTGGCGGGGGATGTGATCGGGGATTACAGTTTTGACAGACCATTGCGGGAGGGAGACCTGCTCCTGTTTGGCGACATGGCGATTTACACGATGTGTAAGAACAATACTTTCAATGGTATGGCACTTCCGGGCATCTTTGCCCTCCGCAACAGCACAAAGCTGCAATGTGTAAAGAGTTTTGGATATATGGACTTTAAGCAGCGTTTGGGACAATAGAACCGAGGTTTGAACGGGAGGGATAAAAATGAAAAAGACGGGTAAAAAGCAATCGCCTTCCCCCGTCTTTTTCTGCACTGTTTGCCTGCCGCCCTATTCTAAATTTGTCCGTTGGTACGGTATCATGGACAGTTGCCTAACCGGCACTCTCTTTTTGATGACAAGAATATTCATCTCCGGAATACAGCCTCATTCCAGCGCAATTCATTCTTAAAATTGCGGATCGTCGTGTCCTTGTCGATAAATACGCACTCAATACCCATCATCGCGCCCCAGTCACCCATCTGCTCCGCCGAAAGGTCAAGGGAGAACGCTGTATGGTGCGCACCGCCCGCCAAGATCCAAGCCTCCGCCCCGGTCGCAAGATCCGGCTCCGGTCTCCAAAGTGCACTCGCCACCGGAAGATTCGGCATCGCCCTCTCCTGCTTTAAGGTCTCCACGTCATTGATGAGCAGGCGGAATCTCGTCCCCAGATCCACAAGTGAGCAGGCAACGCCCCTGCCCGGTTTCGTCGTAAAGACAAGGCGCGCCGGATCCTCACGGTTCCCCATGGAAAGCGGCATTACCCGGATGGCAGGCTTACCGTCCGCAATGGACGGGCAGACCTCAAGCATATGGGACTGAAGGATGGCCTCCCTGCCCGGTTCGAAATGGTACGTATAATCTTCCATAAAGGAAGTACCGTTTGTCCCTCCTGCGGACATGATCTTCATCAGGCGCACCATCGCCGCCGTCTTCCAGTCCCCCTCTGCCCCAAAACCGTAACCGTCCGCCATCATGCGCTGCATCGCAAGCCCCGGAAGCTGTTTTAAGCCGGAAAGCATCTGGAAACTTGTCACAACCGCGTGGTAATCATGTTCCTCCACAAATTTGCGGAAGCCTGCCTCGATTGCCGCCTGTTCTCTCACATGCGCCTTGAATTCCTCCGGGTCACGCCCGTCAAGGATCAGGTCATAAGTATCGTAATATTCCTGAAGGAGCGCATCCACCTCGCCCTTTGGCACAGCCTGCACATACTCCGCCACATCCGTGATATTGTAAGCATCAATCTCCCAGCCGAATTTTACTTCCGCCTCGACCTTGTCACCCTCGGTCACCGCAACGTCGCGCATATTGTCACCCACGCGCAGCACGCGGATGTGGCTGCTCTCCATCACGCCGACCGCCGTGCGCATCCACGAGCCAATACGTTCCTGCACTTTTTTATCGCCCCAATGCCCGACAATCACTTTGCGCTCAATCCCCATGCGGCTCACGATATGGCCAAACTCCCGGTCACCGTGTGCCGACTGGTTCAGGTTCATAAAATCCATATCAATTGTATCGTACGGGATATCGCGGTTAAACTGTGTGTGCAGGTGCAAGAGCGGCTTGCGGTATTCCTGCAGCCCTAAGATCCACATTTTTGCCGGGGAGAATGTGTGCATCCAAGTGATGACACCTGCGCAGAGGTCATCCGCGTTTGCGTCATTGAAACAACGGCGGATGGATGCCGAGTCAATCAGCGTCGGTTTTAAAACGACCTCAAACGGCAGGATACCCGATTTATTTAATTCCGCGACGATCACACGGCTGTGCTCCGCCACCTGCAAAAGTGTCTCTTCGCCGTAAAGATCCTGAGAACCCGTCGCGAACCAGAATTGATATTTCTTCGTCTTGATCATAAAAAATCTCCTTTCTATATTAAGTTCCGCAAATCTCCTCCCATCACCAACCCCCACAGAGCAAATTTTGCTCCTTTTCCCGCAAAATTTTCTCTGGGCTCTGTCCGGCGATTTGCTGTTTTAAGTTCCGCAAATCTCCTCCCATCACCAACCCCCACAGAGCAAATTTTGCTCCCTTTCCCGCAAAATTTCCTCTGGGCTCTGTTCAGAAATTTGCTGTTTTAAGCTCCGCAAATCACGCAAAACGCTTTACCACGAGTCCCTGCTCCGGTTTTTTTGTGTGTTTGACAGCCCATACACCGATGCCCGCATCGTTGCGCCCGGTCAATGCCACCGTGCTGCCGCACTCCTCGCGGTGTGTCGCGTGCAGTGCGCGCAATTTTTCTACCGCGCCGCCGATGATAACCTCAAGCCAGCCCGTCTCCTCATCGTACGACCAAGAACCGGTCAGGTCGGCGGCTTTCACACTGCCGTCCGCTTTCAGTTCCATCGGGATTGGCTGCTCACACAGACGTTTTACATCGAGCACGAAATCAATCCGCTGGTAACTTCCAATCAGCTTTTCCCGCGGGACAGTCTCCTGTGTCTCCCCGGCATAAAGGCAAGGGCTCACTGCAGGCCACCCATCCGCATCAAATACCATACGCCGGATATTTAAGGTGGAGATGCGCGGATCATTCTCATAGCGCGCATGGCAGACCATGAACCAGCCGTTTTCAGTCTCCAGCACAGAATTGTGTCCGAGCGCCATAAAACCGGTTCCCTTCTTTAAACTGTAGCCCGTCGTGAGCTTCAGCCCCACATGGTTCGCAGGGAGGCTCAAATCATCCAGCCGTCTGCCGTTGTGGTCAACATAAGGTCCCTCCAGCTTTTTACTGCGCCCGACCCTCACATTGTAAACATTGGTGAGGGAATCATAGGAAACAAACAGATAATAATAGCCCGTCTCCCTATTGTAATGGATATAAGGTCCTTCGATCGCGGTATCACAGCTCTTTCGCGGCCGGCAGGCAAGCACCCTGCCGTAGCCCTCCTCATCCGGCAGCCCGGTTTTTGCGTCCAGATGCAGGAGGCGGATCCCTCCCCAGAAAGAACCGTAGACAAGATAATACTCCCCCGTTTCTTCCTCGCGCACCGGGTTCGCGTCAATCGCATTGACCGGGGAATCCGGCGTTGTGTGCACGGCGATGCCGCGGTGCTCAAACGGCCCTTCCGGATTGTCCGCCACCGCCAGCCCGATCACGGAATTCTGCGACCCGAAGGTGGATGCCGAATAGTACAGCCGGTACTCCTCCCCCACCTTGATAATGTCGGGAGCCCAGATATTGCGGACATTCGTGAGTTCCTTTACCTCCTTCGGGATTTCGCGCACCGCCGTCCCGATGTACTCGAAATGAACCAGATCCTTCGAGCGCCGGATCTGCCCGCCGATCCCATCCCGAAACCGTGGGGCGGTATCCGTTCCGTAGGTATAATAGTATTTGCTCTTTTCATCGTAAAATATCGCCGGGTCATGGGAAAACAAACCGCCGTCCTTTGATTCCATAGCATACCTCCTTACAAAAAAGGGAACCGCAGCAGCAAATATGCCGCTGCAGTCCCCTAAAAAAGCTGTTCCGCCCTTCCGCCGTTACTGGGTGATCACTTCATAATTCAGTTCAATCCCCAGCTGCGCGTAAATTTCCTTTGCATACGCAAGCGCCTGCTGGTTGTACTCCAGAGCCTTTGCTGCCATCTCTGCCGCATAGTCATGTGCATTCTTGCCCTGGTCACGCACCAAAACCTCAACATCGGTATCATCCACCGCATGGCGGTATACACCGTCGATGAATGCCTGGAAGCCCGGGATCTGGGTATCACCGAACCCAACCGGCCTGGTCACATTCTTAAAGAACGCGTCGAAATACTTACCGTACTTCTGGTCTTCCTCCGCCGTAACAAGCGGTCCGCCGTACTGCGGATCCTCTACGCTCTGATACTTCCTCTCCTTCTCGGTCGGATAGAAGGTCTGGGTAAATTCCTCCCAGATATCCGCATCCAGGGTAATCGGAGCCGGCATCGCAGCGCGGAATACCGGGTTGCCCGTGTCATCCACGATAGTCTTGTACGCCTCAAGTTTTGCTTTCCAGCCCTCTACGCCCCAGCCCATCCACTTTAAGAGCTCGTAAGCTTCCCTTGGATGCTTGGTGCCGATAGAAACGGAGCCCATATCAAGTACACCGAAGGATGTGCCGGCGGAATTTGCCGGTACATTGTACGGAACCCACTCCATACCCTTGTTCCTATAGTCCGGTGTATCAAAAAGGTTGACATAAGTCCAGAATGCGTCAATCTGCCAGGTCAGTTTTCCGGTATATGCCGCCCACATCTCTGCATCACCCGTCCACGCCTCGTTTTCCGGGGTCTCAGCGTACGGTGCCCGGTAGCCGGAATTGATCAGATCCGCCCACTGGTTTACGCCGTCCGCCCAAACCTCCATGTTAAAGCGGTGTCCGTCCCAGCCAAACTCGCCGATACAGTTCGGGTCATTCGCGATCGGATAGTAGGTGATCGGAGTGTGGTATTCATTAAAACCGTAGATCTGGTCCGCCGCGCTCGTGCCCGCCTTAACGGAAGCAATCCAGTCCTCCCACTTCCAAGTGTTCGGATCCGGAACCGGGATATTGAGCTTCTCAAAGATCGCAAGGTCCGCATACATAACATCCGGGAAATATTTGATCGGGGTCGCAAGCTTCTTGTCCGTCCCGAAGTAACCGATCTTGTAGTCATTGATCGAGGTCAGCAGGTTCTGGTTCTCCGGGTCATTCTCCCAGTATTCGGTAAAGTCGCCGTAAAAACCGTTCGAGAGACCGATGTCACAGTTGCCGAGTACCATATAGCAATCCGGCACCTTGCCCGCATTGATCATGTTGAGCAGGGTATCGTTATAGCCGCCGGTCTCAAAAGCCTGCGTCTTTACCTTGATGTTCGGATACTTCTTCATAAAAGCTTCCGCGACATGCTTTACCACAAGGTCATTGTCGAAATGCATGTAGACAAGCGTGATCTCATCCTTCGTCATCTCTGGAAGCCCCGCCGGGGTTCCCGGATCATTCTCATCCGAACCGTCCGGGGTATCCTGGCCACCCGGCTCCTGATTTCCCCCATTGCTGCCCGGATCCGTTGTCGGGGTAGCTTCCGAACCCTCATTTTCCTTGTTGCCGCATCCTGCAAACAGCGTCGCCGTCATCGCCGCCGCAAGCGCTAAGCTTGTAAGCTTCTTTGATTTCATACGAAATTCCTCCTTATTCCTTTTGAAATAATTGATTGGTTGCTTTATGAAAATCACATGCGTGATTCCATCTCTAAAAATCCACAGGATATCTTAACCCGGTCTCCGACAAAAAATATCCCCTCGCGCACAGCCGGCCTTCGCACCTCACTGCGAAAGGGGTCACCCACAACCCACGCTGCAAGCCTCCCGCCCCTTTCGCGTTTTACTCACCGGTAATACCCGTCCGGTCAACACTCTCCACAAACTGGCGCTGCAATACAAAATACATGATGAGCAGCGGCAGGATGGAAAGCATCGTTCCTGCCATTTTGATATTCTCGTTGATCGAAACCATCGTGCCCCCACTCTGGCTTGCCGCCGTGCTGTAGGATGTATCGAAGGTCTTTAATGCTACCACCAGGGTGGACAGCGTGCTTTCCGAGCCCGCTGTCACACCCACGACATAGAGCTGTGTCAGGTAGGACTCGTTCCAGTACCACACGATCGAGAACAGGAATACAACCAGGATCGCCGGTGCCGCGGACGGGATTGCAATCCTCGCAAAGGATTTGAAATGCCCTGCCCCGTCGATCTTTGCAGCCTCGATCAGTGCCTGCGGCACCTGCCGGAAAAACTGCCAGAAGATCAGGATGAAGATCTGCGATTTCAGCCCCTGTCCCAAAATGGACGGAATGACAAACGCTTTTAAGGAATTGACGATCCCGATATCCGTATAAAATGCATAGGTCGGCATCATCGTGATCTGCGGCGGAAGGATGAAGGAAAAGATCAAAAGCCCCATCAGCACCTTCTTGCCCGGAAATTCATAGCGTGCAAAGCCATAGCCGACGATCGCACAGATGACCACATTGATCAGGGTCGGGATCCCGGCCACAAGGATAGAATCCCGGAAGGTCTTCCAGAAATCCATCGCGCGCGCCGCGTTTTTATAATTGTCAACATAGAACGAAGTCGGCAGCCACTGGATGGACGAGTCAAGCAGATCCCCAACGGTCATAAAACTGCGGCTGATCATATAAAGGAGCGGGTAAAGGTACACAAAACCAATGCTGATCAGCAGGATATAGACAACGGTCTGCTTCCCCGCACCCTCCTTCTCCTTGCTCCCGAAGATAAACTTCTTAAATCGGTCCTTCCAGGCACCCTTGTAGGAAAGGCGCTGCCTGGCCGGCTTTTGCGGTTTTGCCGGTTTAGGCTGCTTTGTTTGCATTTTTGGCAATCCGTTTTGCATTTCTCTCGCCCCTCCTTCTGAACTTCTTTGCCAGTCTCTGCTGCTTCTTCTGCTCTTTGCGGAATTTTTTCGCGCGCCTTGCATAGATATCCTTGCGTCCCATCAGAAGTGCTGCTATGAACACAACGAGCAATGTCACAACGATAGAATAGCACCACGCCATCGCGGCAGCATAGCCGTAACCACCCGCACCGCCGCCCGCGGAGGAGAACATACGCGTGGAGATCAGGTTGATGATGCCGTTCGTCTCCGTGTTGGACATAAAGATGATCGTGTACACCGCGTTCAACAGGATCATCGGCTTGATCGTCGGGATCGTGATCTTCCAGAAGCACTCCCAGGCGGAACCGCCGTCGATCTTCGCCGCCTCATACAGCGAGCTGTCGATCTTTTGCAGGGCCGCCAGGAAGATCAGGATCTGAACCCCGGAATACCACAAAAGCATGATGATATTTGAGAACACGCTCGAGAGGGCACTCGCCAGCACGCGCGGCAGGTATTGCTCAAATACCCCGGTGATCATCTGCACATTCATCATCGGGATGCTCGCCGCCCCCTGCGCGGTCAGCTGGTTCATGACCGGACCGCTCGCAATGATGACCGGAAGGAAGAAAATCAGGCGGAAAATGCCCTTCAGCCGGATCTTTCCGTTGAGCATCATCGCGATGATCAGAGCGAATGCCACGATAACCGGCACGGCAAGCGCCGTCTGCAGCAGATAGTTCTCAAGCTGGAAAACAAAATCCGTATCCACAAGGAATATATTTCGGTAATTCTCAAAACCCACCGGATTCATGACACGCCCGAGCATCGGGTTTATGACGATACGGTGTAAGGAATAGCGGAACGACTCAAACAGCGGGTAGATGACAAGCCCTAAAAGACCGATCAGCCACGGCAGAATGAAGACCAGCCCCACCATGTTCTCCCTGCGCTTTAACCGCCCCGGTTTCACTTTTTTCTGCTTTTTCATTCTGCATCACCTACCTTGTATTCCATTACCGTGCTGCCGCCGTTGGCAACCGTAAAGGAAGAATTACTGTAGTCAACCGTTACAATGGCACCGTTTGAGTAAGCAACGGTCACTGTGCCGTCCCCCCCAATGGCATGCCCCGTGATTACCGCCCCGGCAACCAGCTCGTTAAACTGCTTTAATACTTTGTAATACTCGATCATCGTATCCCGGTAAACGGTATATTTTGAGGAATACAGATCGTTCGAGTTCGTGTAGTAAAGTTCGGTCGGATCCTCCATTGTCAGGTAGAAAGAAGGGTATATCCCTGTCTCCACAAGCTTTAGGAAGAACTCGTTCTTGTTTGCCTCAAAGTTCACATAATCCGAATACATCGGAAGGATCCCCTTAAAGACGATGGAAAGAAACGGCACGCTCTCATCGGTGAAAATGTAATCCGAATCCTTCACCGGCATGTCAAGTACGGCATTCGTATATTTCCAGTAAGTCTCGATCGGCTCCTCCAGCACAAGATCCGTGCGCCCCGCGATGTTCTCAAGCAGCGAAGCCTGCATCCCTGCCGTATAGAAACGGTCGTAGGTCTTACCGCTGTAGCGGAACGTGAACATCGTGTTCGTGATCCCGGTCAGTGCCAGGTTGCGGATATCCTTCTTTGCCATATCCGTCACGAGGTTGTTGACCACCTCGTTCGTGCGCTCCGGTGTCAGGAAATGCATGGTCTCATATACATCCTTGTAAGTAGATTCCGAGTAAAGCCTTGTATCAATCTTCTTGATGACATTGAACGTCGTATTCGTCGTGCTTGGATTCGCGCGCAGCGCGTCCACGTACAGGTAGAAAGCGATCCCCGCGTCTGCTGCTTCCTCCATCAGCCTTGTCAGGTCCCTCGTCCCGCCGAGCGTTCCGTCCGCGTCATAGGAACCTACCGGGACATTGTTGATCCCGCCGTCCTGCCAGCCCTTGTAGAGCGTGAACAGGTCCGTGACACCCTCACCCCTTAAATCCTCATAAATCTCGCGGATGTCATCCGTTGTCGTCATCGTGACGGCGGATGTTGTAAACATCCAATTTTCCCGGTCCGCGCCGAAGAAATCCGCGCGCAGGCGAAAGGAATCTTCCTTCTGCACAAGCTTTCCGCTCTCCAGAAGATAATCACGGTAACGCCCCGCAAGACCTGCGTAATTTGCCTCCTCTTCCCTTGTGAAGAAGAAGCGCACGGAAATATCGTAATTCAACCGGTCGGTCACCTTCACGACCGAGCCTCCGGAATTGGATGTCGGCTCGTTGTAGATCGTGGTCTTTAAAAACTTCGCCGTGATCCAGTTATAATTCGTGTACGCACCGTTCGGGTACGCCTCGATGGTCGCGCCCTCCGCACCGCTCGTGATCACGCCGAGGTACGCCATCCCCGTATCCTCATGTACCATGCCGTACACCGGGGCAAGGATGTACTCCGGGTCATTGATCGTCTCATACTTTTTCCAGAAAAGGGAGAGCACATACGGCTCCGTGATGCCCACATCCGTGCCGTACACCTTCTGCGTGTAAGCGGCGGAATATTTGCCCTCCTTATCGTTCAGGTAGATCAGCGCCCCGTTCCCGTCCGGGACGAGCATATAGCCGTTCATCTCGCCGAGCTTCGTGTTGCCGAGCATCGGGAAGAGATAAATATTTCCGATCCGGTTCGTCTCCGAATTTTCATAGATCGAGCTCTCCGGGATGGTCGCCTCAATCGAGCCGTCGTCGTAGAGCAGCACCGTCAGGTCGAAACCGAGCTCATACTGCGTGTAGTCGATCGATGCGGTGAACCCGCCCGGGACAAGCTTCACATCGATCTGCGCGCCGGAGGCGAGCAGGTCAATCTTCCTCTGCTGTGTCGTGTTGGATATCTGCATCTCGACATTGACACCGGACTGCAAAAATCCCATCCACGACGCGTTGGTTGAGCCGTCATCGTCAAGTACCGTCGATTCCATGATGGATCCGGTCACGACATCCTTCACGATGATCGAAAGATTTTCTTTTTTCAGATAAAGCTCATAACCGTCATTCGCCGCCACAAGATAATGGCCGTTCAGCTCCTTGCCCGTATCCACGCTCCCTGTACTCAAAGCCGCGTTTGCCGTCCCCTGGGCAGTACGTTTGTCGATGCTCGCCTCGTGGATGGCACCCGGCGCGTCCTTGCCGGATATGAGCGCCACGGCCACGATGATGATGACAAGCAGAACCGGAGCCAGGATGCAGATTAATTTTTTATGGTTCTTAAAAAACTCACTCAAACCGGTTCACCACCTCTCTCGCTACCGTTCCCACAAAGTCAAATACCTGCGAGCACAGAATATAAACAATAAAAATGATCAGTGCCGCGATCAGCAGGGTAAATGCGGTAAGCAGTATCACAACGACCGTTTCCTTCACCGAGTAGTTGTTGACCTCCTTGATCGCAAGGAACAAAAGCACCAGCACCCACATGTAAATGCACAAAGTGGCAAACTGAATGATGAAATACTCATTGTACGTGATCAGGTTGCTCACGATGATGATGAACGGCATCAGGATGATGTAAGGTGTCAGGCTGTACGCGTAAGCACTCACAAGATTCTTAAAGCTCCCCTCGCCGTCCTTGATCGTCACGACCAGATAATTGCAGACCGCCAGTGCAAAGAAGACCAAAAGCACGGAGCCGATGTCCATCACCAGGTCATAATCCCCCTCGCGGACTGTCCGGAACAGGAAACCGCAGTAGTATTTGTAAATGATCGAGATCAGGATAAAGACCGCAAGGATGATGCCCGATGCCACCCACGAGGATTTCCCCTCACGCCGGACACCATAGCTGCCATCGATCGGATGCTTCATAAAATACGTGCTGTAGCGCAGCTGGCCCACCAGCTTCTTCTCCCTGACCTTTCCCCACCCCGCAAGAACCGGGGCAAAGACTCCTTTCTTCCTCTGCAAAAGTTTGATGCCCTTGATCACGATCACGACTGCGAGAATGACAAGGAAGGCCGTGACAAGGTTATTCTTTAACCAGAGGTTGCGCACCTCCCAGAATGCGTCGGAATAGCCGTCAAAATCCTTGGAAAGTTTCGCGTATTTGAGTGCATTGTCATAGTCCTCGACCTGTAAGTATGCACGCCCCATCGCCATGTTCGCATAATCAAACAATGTGTTCATCGTCAGTACCTTGGTCAGCGGCTCCATGCTCTCCTCATAGCGCCCGTTGGCGTAAAGCACCAGCGCCTGGTGGAGAAGGTTTGTAAACTCCGTCGGCTCGTAGACATTGACTTGCTTTTTATCGGAATCAAGCAGGTAGATGCGGTCCCTTGTATCCACCGCGATCGCCTCCACCTTGCTGCAAAGGCCGACGCGCAAACGCCCGTCGTCACGCCCGCCGAAAACAAAGAGCAGCTCGCCCTCGGAGTTGTACTCGTAAATATAGCCGTTGCTCGATGCCACGTAAATATTCTTAAAATTGCCCGTCGTCACCGCTGCGCACTGCTCGTCGTAGGCATCCGGCAGGATCAGGTTGTTCCCGGCAATGTTGAGTTTCTTAAGGCTTGAGATATCGTCACCCTGTGTTACCGTGTAGATCAGCCCCTTCTCGTCGATCGAAAGGTTCGTCGGTGTCGAAGGGATATTGCTCAAAAGCTTTGCCCTCTGCGCGTCCGAGAGGATGATGCGCCGCATCATGTCGACCAGGGACAGGCTCGTGTAGTTCGTGCCGAAATAGCCGAGGAACGTGCCGCCGTCCACCGGGCTGATCTGCACGATGCCGTTCGTATTGCCCTCGCAGATCAGGTAGAGCGTGCCCGATTCGTTCGCCACGACCTTCATCGGCTTGAAATCGTTCTCCGCCCCGTAAATCGGGGATGCCGGCCTGCCGTAGGTCGCAGCCACATTGCCGTCGTAATCAAACACAACAACCTGCTTTGCCCCCTTGTCTGCCACATAGATGCGCTTGTTATCGCTGACGTACACGCCGGTCGGCTGGGTCAGCTCCCCCTCGCCGATGTACCGGACAAACTCTCCGTCCGTCGTCGCCACGATAATCTTCTTTAAGCCGGAATCCGCGATGTACATCAGGCCGTCCGACGCGATGCACATATCAACCGGGGTCACGAACGCTTCCTCCCCGATCTTTTCGATCGTCCCATACGGCGTGTAAGCCGTCTGCGTCTCCATCACATATCCGTAGCCATCCACCGTGTAGGTCTTGTAAGGTGTCGCCGCCTGTAAGATGGCCGGGGAGATGCAGGCACAGACCAAAAGCGCCGCAAGCAAAATTTTGCCCAGTTTTTTCATCGTGCCGTCCCCCTTTATTTGATACCCGAATTTGCCATTGTGTTCATGAAGCTCTTGCGCAGTACAATGAACATGAGCAGGTTCGGTAAAAACTGAATCAATACCGCGGCCGCCTGCATACCTTGCCCGGCGACATTGTTGTTCGCGTTCGCCAGGGTATTTAAGTAGAACGGCAGCGTCTTCATCGACTCGTCGTTGATATAGAGGTTCGAGGTCTCTATATTCGTCCACACCGCCTGGAAGGCGAGAATCGCGGTCGTCGCGATCGCCGGCTTGATCAGCGGGATGATGATCTTGCGGTAGATCGTGAGATCCTTCGCACCGTCGATATACGCCGCCTCGATCAGCGCGTCGGGCACCTGGTCAATGAACTGCTTCACTAAGAAAAGCCCGACCGGCATCGCCAAAAGCGGCAGGATGTGCGCAAAATAATTGTCCTTCATGCCGAGCGTGTCAATCACCAGATATCTTGGGATCTGCACCGCCACCGCCACGAACATAAGCGCCGCGTTGTTGATCTCCATCAGCATGTACTTGCCTTTAAACTTCAGCTTTGAGAGCGCGAATGCCGCCATCGTCGAGAACACGATCGACGCGAGTACAACCGAGAGCGTTACGACCAGACTGTTGAAAACATAACGGCTCATCGGGATACCGGACGACTGGGATGCCTTAAAAAGGTTCCGGAAATTGTTCCATGTCGGCTTCGACACAAAAATCTTCGGAGGGAAAGCAAACAGCTCATCCATCGGTTTAAACGCGTGACAGAAAATATACACGATCGGGATCACCATCACGATCGCAAGCGGAAGGAGCACAAGAAAGATCTTGAGCTGCCCGCGCTCGAATTTCTTCGGGTTGATATTACTTCCACGATATCCAGCCATCTTTTCTCCTCCTTTCTAATTCTCGCTGAAAAGTCTGCCGAATACTTTTGAGAATACCATGACAATCAGCAAAAGTATCACGGAAACTGCCGCCGCGTAGCCCATCTCGTAACGGATAAAGCCGTAATCCTCGATGTGGTTTACAATAAGCTGCCCGGCATAGCCAGGTGTCGGGTTCGCACCGGAGAGCTGCACGCCGATCACGCCGTTCTGGAACGCGTTCACGATCGCCATGACCGCACCGAAGAGCATCTGCGGCTTCATCGTCGGAACCGTGATGTAAATCATTTCCTGAAAACGGTTCTTCACGCCGTCGATCGCCGCCGCCTCGTAAAGCTCCTCGTCGGCGTTTAGGATGCCCGCGAGCATCGCCAGAAAGCCAACGCCCATACTTGACCAGAGTGCCACGATGATCATGATCGGAAGCAAGAACTGCGCGCTTGTCAGCCAGACGATCGGCTCGTCGATCACGCCGAGGTTCATCAGCCAGTTATTGATCAGACCCATCTGGTCGCCGGAAAAGATGATCTTCCACACCACTGCCATCGCCACCGCGCCGGTCATACTCGGCGAGTAAAAGATGATGGCGAGGATCGTCCTCGGCACGCTCGTCAGCTGCGAGAGTGCCCATGCGATCAGGAAAGCCAGTATGTAACCGCCCGGCCCTACAATCAGCGCGTACTTGATCGTGTTCGGCAGGACGTACTGCATGAAGATCTCATCCTGCGTGATCAGATTGACATAATTCAAAAAGGCCTTGAACGTCGGTGCCTGGATCGTGTTAAAGCTTGTGAACGACAGCCCGATCGCAATGATGATCGGGATGATGATAAAAATGGAAAACAAAATCAGATAGGGAGCCAAAAATCCGTATGCTGATTTATTCCCGTTCTCATGCCGCGCAATGCTGTTCTTTTTGCGCTTCGTTGATTTGCCAGCCATTTTGCCCCTCCCTTACTTTGTGATTCCTATAATTTCGCGCACGCGCTCGATGGTCGGCACGACATACTCCGTGACTACCTCACCGTCCTTCATGTAGCCGAACTCCTCAAGCTTGCGCTCGGTCTCGCGGTTGATGCGCTTGACGGCCGCGTCCAAAGTGCTGCGGATATCCTCCCCGTCGATCGCCACCTTGACAAAAGCGTTCGAAAGTTCGCGCTCAAGCATGTAGGTGCCCGGGATGCGCGGAGCTTCCTGGATCCATTCATTCTGTGCGAGGATGACCGCCTTATCCTGGCTTCTCCAAGGCAGGTTCGCAAAGGCCTCTTTGTTCGCCGTATTCCACAGGTACTCGCTGCCGTAGGAAATCTGTAAGCTCTCACCGAACTGCTCCTGAATGTCGGCAGAGGACCACCATTTCATAAATTCCCATGCCATCGCCTCGCGCTTTTCATCGGACTCAAACATGATCGTGCTCTCCGCACCGGCGGAACTGTAGCGCGCCACGGTGCCGTCCGCCTGCGTGATCCCCGGGATCATCGCGATCTCCCATGAGCTCGCGATCTCCGGCGCGGCGTTTAAGATCAGGTTGTACGTCCCGAAATCTGCGATGCCGATCGGCAGGTCGCCGTTGCGGAAATGCTGGTAGAAATTCGGGATATCCACCGGCATGTTGTAGATCGTAAACAGCTCTGCCAGCTCCGTAAAGCCCGCTACAGCCGCCTCGCTGTTGATCGCGGTATCGCCCGCGTAAGTATCGTACAGGCTTGCGCCGTACTGGAACAAAATCGGTGTCGTGCCGTGGAAATTCCTCATCGCTGCCATGCCGGCGGTCGGATGGTAGAAATTCAATCCCCTCATCTGCAGGTCTGTCAGCATTCCCTTGACATCCTCGATCGTGTCCGGCACCTCAAGGCCGAGCTTTGACAGGACATCGCTGCGGTAAAACAGCACCCAGAAATTCATCGTCTCCGGAACCGCGTAAATGCCGTCACCGATGGTCGCAGGCACAAAAAGCGCCTCATTGTACCTCGTCGCGACCTGCGCGAAATCATCAAACTCCGTCAGGTCTTTTAGCGCCCCACGGATCGCAAGCTCGTAAGGCTGTGCGTAGTTCAATCCGGTCGCAATGTCCGGCGCGTCGCCGGAAGCGTTCGCGAGCACCAGTTTATTCTGGTCCGGCATCAGCGAGAGATCCACGACAATGCCGGTCGTCGGCGTAAAATCCTCGTCGATCAGTTTCTGCATGATCTCAAGATGCTGCCTCGAACGGTTTACCCATACCTGCAGATGCGACGGGTCGGTGTTCGAGGTCGAGTACGCCTGTGAAGTAAACGAGTAGAAAAACCTTGAGACAGATGCCCAGATGCCCTTCCAGAAACCGGTCTTTTTCGGAAGCTGGTTCTTCGCACCGTCCTGATAAAAATACACGCTGTCGATCGAGATCCGGTTGCCGTTTAACGCGTCCGTCAGGTTCGCGAGATACTGGTTGACGGAGTTGCGGCTCGTCGCAAGCTCACCGATGCGGTACAAAAGCTCATTGACATCCTTTGACAGGCTCTTGAGCTGGTTGCTCGCAATATCAAGCGAGGAAAGCGTACCGATCTTTTTCGCCTTCGGGTTAAATTTCGACGCGTCCGCCTTGATCGCGTCAAGCTCCGCCGCCCAGCCCTTTAAGGTCTCGCCGATGCCCGGGATATAAGCTTCCAGCTTAAAATCACGGTATTTATCCTTGTTTGTTCCGACAACCTTCGTGATCTCCAGCGAAAGATTGTTGACATCGTTCATGATGCGGTCAACCTTCTCCAGATATCCGCGGATCGGATCCACACTGATCGTGAATGTTACCCGGTGCGTCCCCTCGGACAGATACGCGGTGAGGTTGTTCCCCTCGCCATCCTTTAAAGTGAGCATCTCGTAGTCTTTGTCATATGCAAATGCGTAATCCTTGAACTTCTCATTTATGATCTGCCCGTCGATCTCGACATTCATGAAAACAGGGAAATCCGTCTTGTCCGCCTGGCTGTAATGAACGGCAAGGTTGTAATACCCCGCCTGCTGTGCCTCAAACTCGTAGGTCAGCGACTGCCCCGCGTTCTTAAAGGAGGAAGCGTCAATGATGTTCAGCGCTTTGTTCTTTACATTATAAGGGCTTAAATCCGTATTGTACTCGCAGGTCGCGCGGATGGCGGAATCGTTGCGCCGATCCGGTGTCTCCGCCTGGATCTCGATAATACCGTCCCCTTCCGCCTTCTGCGATCCGGTATAGGCAGGGATCACCGGCTCCGGGCACAGGGAAACAGCACCGATCAAAAGCGCCCCTTCCGACACCTTGAACGTAAGTGTGTTCTTTCCCGCCGCAAGTTCCACCCCGAGCGGTGTCGTATAGCGGTATCCGCCCGGAAGCAGGTATTTGCCCTGCCACTCGTACACCTTATCCGGAATGGAAACGATCTGGTTGCCATAACGGTCGTAGGACGGCTCCGCGTCCACCCAGAGGTTCTCAAACTCAAGGCTGCGCAATTCGTAATAAGGAAATTCCCCGTTTACCTGCAGGGAAGCCTCCGCCGACAAAATGGAATCCGCGCAGGAAATATAGTCAAATTTCAGATAATAGACCGCTGCCTGCGGGACATCAAAGGTGAGGCTTAACTCATCCCCGATTTCAGCACGTGCTACAACACTGCTCTCCGTGTAGCCATAGCTCTCGCTGGTCAGTTCCCCTGTCCCGGAAACCTCAAGCGCGTCGACCGGATATTTCAGGGTCTCCCCCGTATATGCCGCGCCGAAATCCCGGCTTACGACCGCGTAATTGTGGGTGATGCGCTCATCGGAGTATGTAACCACTGCTGACGTGCCCTGTGAGGATTCCTCCCCCGCCGCGGCAGCGTGTACGCGCACAGACGGCTGACTGCTGGCGGAAAGCAATACAACCGACAATACAAGCGCCATTGCCCTTAACGGTTTTCTTCGAATCATCTTGCGATTCCCCCTTACTTTGATTTCGTGCATTTTAGATTTTCGTTACCAATCTAAATTATTTTTAAAAATCCTAAACTATATAAAACATTATATATAATATTTAGCAAATAGTCAATACGCAATCGAATAAAAATTGTGCATAATCAACAAGCACATCTTGCGGCTTTTAGTTTTTCCTTAAAAATGGCTGAAAAACGCTAAAATATCATCTTGATTTCTTCCTTAATTTTGGTATAATTAAAGTATCCACTAAAATATTTTACAAAATCTGAATTCGATCCGTCTGGGTCTGTGGCGGGGCATCCTCCAATTCCACTCTTGCCACGGATATGCAGGCACGTCAAAGAAGGGGACATTTTATGTTACATATTACTTCACTGGACGACGGGCTGGAATTGTTCAAGGCACTAGGCTCTGAAATTCGCGTCTCCATCATCAAACAGCTGCTCGACAATAAGGGCATGAACATGAACGAGCTCGCCGCCAGCTTAAACATCACAAACGGCGCGCTGACAAGCCACATCAAGCGGCTTGAGGACTGCGGCATTATCTCGGTCTCAAATGAATCCACCGGGCACGGCAATGAAAAGCGCTGTTCCGTCCACCTTGACAAGATCCTGATCGAGGTGGAACCGGACATTGCCTATAAGAATATTTACGAGACGGATATCAAAGTCGGACAGTACTGCGATTACCAGGTCTATCCTACCTGCGGCCTTGCCACGAGCGAGGCGCTGATCGGCGAGGTGGACAGCACGCGCTACTTCTCCCATCCCGACCGGATGAATGCGAATATTCTCTGGTTCACAAAGGGGTTCGTGGAATACATCATCCCAAACTTCATCCCGACTTCCCAGAAAATCGACCAGATCATGATCTCCGCCGAACTCTGCTCCGAGGCTCCGGGCAGCAACAGCATATGGCCCTCCGACATCCACTTCTACCTGAACAACACCTGCCTTGGCTATTGGACCAGCCCGGGCGATTTCGGCGAAGAGCGTGGGCTTTTTACACCGAACTGGTGGTTCCGGAACTGGAATCAGTACGGCATGCTGAAACTTATCGTCATCAACAACCACGGGACTTTCATTGACGGTTTAAAAATTTCCGATGTCTCCTTAAAACAGATGAAGCTTGATTACCGCAGCCCGCTGAAGCTGAAGTTCGCGGTTCCGGAGGACTGCGAGCATGTCGGGGGGCTGACCATTTTCGGCAGCGGCTTCGGAAATTACAATCAGGACATTAAGGTCAGCATCAATTACAGCCCGATGCTTTCTGACGATGCCGGCAATACATAAAAAACACAAGCCCTGACAGTCCGCTGCAATCCACGCCGTTTCAGGCGCACAAAAAAGAGGCTGCCACAAAATGCACTTGCCGTTTTGTGGCAGCCTCTTTTCCCATTCCGGTCAGTTCTTCTTATATTCAAAACGCGGTGTCCCGTCTGCGTTCCACTCCACTTCAAGCAGCATCGCGTGGCGGTTTGGGTCATAGAGCGGATCCCCGACGATCTCCTCGTACTGCCTTGCGTGGAACACCATCATATCCCTCGCGCCGTCCTCCGATTTTACGAAACTGTTGTGCCCCGGCCCGTAAATCCCCTTTTCCGCATCCGTGCACAGCACCGGCATACGCGATTTGGCCCAGGAGCGCGGATCCAGAAGATCATCCTCCTCGGAAGCCGTCATCATCCCGACACAGTAGCACGCGCCCGTGGCGCTCGCCGAGTAGGTAAGGAAGAGCCTCCCGTCATGTTTCAAGACCGCGGGACCTTCCGCAACCCAGAAACCGATCCTCTCCCAGTCGTAATCCGGTGTCACGAGCAGCACCTGCACCGTGGCAAGTTTTATCGGGCTCTCCATCCGGGCAATGTAAAGATTGGAAATCTGTTTTCCCACCCCGACCTTCTCTGCCCAGACCATATAGTGCTCCCCCTTGTTCTCAAACACTGTCGCGTCAAGGGAGAACGCGCGGAACGAAAACTCATCGGCATCGGCACACTGCATCGGCCCGCACTCTTCCCACGCATCCTGCATCGGGTTCTCCCCGGTACAGTGCAGCACATAAGGGCGGATCGCCCAGATATCCTCCTGTCTGCCCGCCGCGAAATAGATGTACCAGCCGCCGTCAAGGTAGTGGAGTTCCGGTGCCCAGACATGTTTGCTCATCGGGCCGGACGCGTGTTTTTCCCACACCGTTTTCTCCTCCGCTTCCGCAAGCCCCGCAATGGAGGAGGCACTGCGAAGCACAATCCGGTCATAGTCCGGCACGGATGCCGTAAAGTAGTAAGTACCGTCCTCCGCTTTCATCACATAAGGATCCGCCCTCTGCGCGACCAGCGGCTTATTGTATTCAGTCTCCTTCAACATTTTCATAACCCCTTCCATATATTATTCTAAAATACACCAAAGATTTTCGTGATTTTTGTTGTTTTTCAACATCAACCGCCTCTTTTCTTGTGTAAAACAACCATATCATTTAGACTTACCTATAATATATTAGATTTTTCTAAATAAATCAAGAGGTATATAGAAGAAATTTGAAAATTTTAAAGGTAACCATAATCCATCCTTCCGGTGGGACTTACCATCCGTTTAAAAATTCCTCCAGCCCTTCCACGATCCCGTCCACAATTTTATCCTGATATTCCCCCGTCGCCATCAGAAGATCCTCGGTCTCGTTTGTCATATAACCCATTTCAATGATCGTGACCGGAACCTGGCACCAGTTGATGCCGCTCATGGTATCCGTCTCCCAGACACCCTTGCTCTTCGCACCGGTTGCAGACAACATCCCGTCCAGGATGCAGTCGGATAGAAAACGGCTCTCGTCGTACCACTCGCCGCAGAACGGATTGTCCGGTGTCTGGCAGATTGTCATCATCCCCTTTGCCTCGGCGTTTTCCGATCCGTTGGCGTGTACGCGGATAAAAGCATTTGCCCCGATCTCATTGGCGATCGCCGCCCGCTCCGAATTGCTGATGTCGATTTTGTGCGTCTCGCGCACCATCACAACATTGTAACCCTCTTCCAGCAGGGCATCCCTCAGTTTTTCGGCGACCGTAAGGGTAAGCTTATACTCCGGCACACCGGAAAAACTTCCCTGCGTTCCGGAGGACACCTTCGCCTTCTTTTCGTCCGCCCCCGGTCCGACCGGCTCCTCGTCATAATTTCCCTTTGCCTGATGTCCGGCATCGACCACGATCCATGCCGCCTCCGTGTCTGTCTCATAAAAAATCCCCGCGCCGGACTCGCCGACCGTCCCTTCCGGCTTGCCGCTCCCTCCGGATGGTTTCCCGGAATCCGGTTGTTCTGTCGGATACGGTTTCTCCACGGTCTCCGTCTTTTCCCCGACATATTCCGCGTACATATAAGCTTTGCGCCCCTCATACTCCACCTGATACCAGTCGCCGATGCTTCCCGTACAGACTACCGCGCGCCCCGCCGGAAGCAAAGTCAGGATTTCCCCCTCAAGATCCGGCACTGCCCTTACGTTTACACGCGCCGTTGTCATCATCTCTTTCGGGTCACAGATAACAACCTTTGACTCGTCAAACGAACTCCCGCCAAAGGATCCGGAATCTTCCGGTTTTTCCGGACGCTCTGTTTTTTCCCCGACATATTCCGCAAACATGTAAGCAATTTGTCCCTCGTATTCCACCTGATACCAGTCCCCGGTACGCCCCGTACAGACGACCGTGCGCCCCGCCGGAAGCAGGGTCAGGACATCACTCTCCAGCGAAGGCAGCGTCCTCACGTTCACACGCGCTACCGTCATCATTTCCTTCGGCCCGAACGGGATGACCGTTGTCCCGTCAGACGGATTACTGCCGGATGAACCGGAAGTATCGTCCCCCTCCGGCAGTCCGGGCTGCCCGTCCGGATCCGTTATCTCCGGATCATCCGATGTCCCCGGCTGCACATCCGGGTCAGCCATTCCCGAACCGTCCGGTGTTCCCGGCTGCACATCCGGGTCAGCCATTCCCGAACCGTCCGGTGTTCCCGGCTGCACATCCGGGGTCGTGCCCACCGAGCCGTCCGGCTGTCCCGTTACCTGCCCCGTCGGGGTCTGGCCGTCCCCCGTAGTATCCTTCTCTTTCCCGCAGCCCACACACAGGCAAAGCAGCCCGATCGACGCAACTTTGATTCCCCTCTTCTTCCATCCGCTGTATTTTCCAAAAAACATACCTTTTCCTCCATTCTTAATAATCATATCCTTCCGGCTTCCGGAAAATACTTCCTCCCCCTCACTTCTTCCTGAAAATCCAACCCGCGATGCGCACCGCCATCATCACGGTCGACGCGCCAAACGCATAGACCGCGATATCCCTCACCGTCCAGTCCATCGACTTGATAAAACGGTAAAGTATAAAGTGTACGATCAACAGCATGATAAAACAATATACATAGTAGAGCACATAAACAAAAAGATTCCATACAACCTTCTTGATAACATCCGGCGACTTATGTTCCTGCATTACACCCTCCGATCCGTCCTTCGTATCAGGACTTCCAACCTGTGTAAAAATACATTGCCAGCATAACATACACCCGCTTGGATGTCAAGTTCTATACTAAATTATAAGTTTTTGTTATAATTATCCATTAACTTATACTCTGTTTTGAAATTATCTGTTAATTTAAAATTTTATTTAAAATTTTCTTATTTTTCTATTGACAAACTCTTTTTTTTGCATTATAATAAAGCCAAGATGAACGACAAGCAAGAAATCATCCAAACAACTTCAAAGAAAGGCAGGTACAGTCCAATGAAAACATAACGATCCACCCCATCCAAATCCAAAAAGGAGGTACGGTCCAACAAAGACATAACGATCCGCCCCATCCAAATCCAAAAAGGAGGTACGGTCCAGTGAAGACATAACGATCCACCCCATCCAAATCCGAAAATAAAGGAAGGTACAGTCCAATGGGAATGTAATGTTTTGCCCCACCGAAATTCAAAAAAGGAAGGTACGGTCCAATGGAAAGATAATGTTTCATTTCACAAAAATTCAGAATCGCAGAAGGTTTCGTCCAAAGAAAGCATAGCGTTTCACCTCAAATAAGTTTATATAAAAGGGAAGGTACAGCCGAGATTTAAAGTGCCGCCCTATCCAAACAACAAGGGAAGTACAGGAAAATGTACTGACCATCCGGTTTCACATTCATATAGATGTAGCCCGATGATGCGGAGAACACTTCCGAAAGTGGAATTTCAAATCCACTCCCTTAAAAACCTTTGGTGTTATAATAATTCCAATAGCAAAACGCAATCTGTAAGACATGAATACAGCAATAAGATAAGGAGGCATCCTCCAATGGATCAGTCAGAGTGAAAGCCCGGTATCATAGGAACTATGGTATCGGGCTTTCGACATTCCGCTCGCTGTTCCCTTCGCATCCACGCTTGTTCCTTTTGCCGGTTTTGGATACTGCCCTCCCTGCTTTTAAAAAATCTGAAAATCCTGTTTTTTCTCTCCTGATTATAATAACCCCTTCCAAAACAAGCATTCTGTCCGGAACGTTGCCTTTTTGGCAGAAAATTTTTCAATACAGCACTTTTCACAATTTTGCTCCCGTGTTTTCTCACATCCGTGCACCTGGAGATGCTTGACACTTGGGCTTCCATCCCTTATAATAATCTTATCAAGAATTCACTTGATAATTTCACTATTTACTGAAATATTTCAGAAAGGGAAGGTACTTTTCATGGCAAAACTTTATGTAAATCCGGGTAATCCAAAAAGCAAGATCAACAAAGAGCTTTACGGAAATTTCTCCGAGCATCTCGGAAGGTGCATCTATGAAGGGCTATATGTCGGCGAGGACTCACCGATCCCGAACACAAACGGTATGCGCAACGATGTTGTGAACGCACTGCGGGAAATGAAGCTCCCGGTGCTGCGCTGGCCGGGCGGCTGCTTCGCGGACGAGTACCACTGGATGGACGGCATCGGCCCGAAGGAAAAGAGAAAAAAAATTGTCAACACCCATTGGGGCGGCGTGGTGGAGGACAA
>ERZ808040.105-NODE-105-length-82234-cov-8.799421_pt1 | contig 82234 bp, 88 predicted proteins | sample MGYA00380191_ERZ808040 | MGnify/ENA primary metagenome ERZ808040 (study PRJEB31490, sample SAMN06133395) | mouse gut metagenome | isolation source: J6 | host: mice | place: China: Chengdu | collected 2015-05 ...
CAAATCATCGCCATCGCCAACCAAAAGGGAGGTGTGGGCAAGACCACAACCTGTGCCAACTTAGGGATAGGACTGGCACAGGCCGGAAAGAAAGTGCTTCTCATTGACGGGGACGCATTATGCCGAATTCGGCATAATGCGTCTTATACCGAAAAAACGGTTATTCCGAGGTTTTTGATACCGATATGATTTCTTGAGGATTTATCTACAAAGTTTCGGCATAATAAGGTAATCTTTTCCAGATGAAAAACATCAGGAAGGAGATTTTATTATGTCAAATTGTACCAAGCCACTTGTCAGCGATCTGATTGATAAGGCATGGCAATGTATCGTTTCATTTGGGAGGGCTAAGAAAACAACCTACATGTATAAATGTTATGGCATCTCTCCGGTCACATCTTATTTCTCGGCTCATTCAGTTTCGGTTTATTCTGAGGATGAGGGGAATAACTGTATCTGGTACTACTTCCGCCTTTATCAGGATGGCGTGATCAACAGCACAAAGTACCGGTACACCAGGAAAACAATTATAATTATGACCAGCATCATGAATACAGGAAATTATGTCTGGTCCTATGAGCCATCCATACTTACATCGTCCATTCCAGAGGGCCTTAACCGGATTCTGGTGGATTATCTGAATCACAGGCTTGCACAAGGCTGCCGAACTACTACACTGAGGGGAATCAAGCCCAAGATCAAACATTTCCTTCTTTATGTCGCAAGTCTTGGATTTGATGATCTGAAAGGTCTGGAAATTTCAGATATAAACAGTTATCTGCCTGTCCTTGCTGACAGTTATGGAAATGTTGGGGATTCCCTTTCCCTGCTCAGGTCTTTCGGTGCCTATCTGTCTGAAAATTCACTCTGCAGCCTTAACCTTGAAACCATCTTTACAATTAAAGTGCCTAACCGTAAAAAAATACATTCCGGCTTTGATAAAGACGAAGTAACGGCCATCCTGAACGCTCCAGACAGAAGCACATCATTAGGAAAAAGAGATTATGCAATTATAATGCTTGCGGCCCATACCGGCCTCCGGGGCGTGGATGTCCTCACACTGAGGTTTTCGGACATTGACTGGCGGTTAAGGGAGATACGCCTGATCCAGAGCAAAACTTCCAAACCAGTCATGCTTCCTGTCCCTGTCGCAGTCCTCAACGCCGTTGCCGAATACATTCTGGAAGCCAGGCCGGAAAACACCGCAACGGATATCATTTTCCTCCGCAGCAGGCCTCCATATGACCCCCTGAAAACATGGTCTGCCCATTCAATTATCAAACACAATGCAGCAAAAGCAGGCATCGCATGGCAGGCGGACGAGCGGAAGGGCTTCCATACCATGAGAAGGACACTGGCAAGCCGGATGCTGGCATCGGATGTCTCCATTGATACCATCAAAGAAGTTCTCGGACACAGCAGCCCCGATTCCACAAAGCCATATATCAGCGTTGAATTGTCCGGCTTGAAAGAATGTCCCCTGACGTTGGAGTCCATTCCGCTGGGAAGGGAGGAACTGAGATGAATCCAACCTTTCACTGTGCTTTTGGCCAATATATTTCCGATTTCATCCAGGAAAAACATACACTTGGTTTTCCTTATATAGAAAGCGGACGAATCCTCCGCTGCTTTGATAAATTCTGTACGGATAACTTCCCTGCCGAACCTACTTTGTCCGCAGAAATTGGGAACGCATGGGCTGTCATAAAACCGACAGAAAAATCCGTGAGCTTCCAGAACCGGCTTGGGCCGGTGCGTGAGCTTGCAAAATATATGAACCGCGTGGGTAAAACTGCTTATGTAATTCCGCCGGAATTATCACCGAAAACAGACCCGCCATACCAGCCGCATATTTTTACAGAAGAAGAACTGAAAGCTTTTTTCCATGAGGCAGACTCATATCCTGTAAACCCACGCTCCCGGATCAGGCATCTACAGATTCCCGTGTATTTCAGGCTTCTGTTCTGCTGCGGCCTCCGTCCCCAGGAAGCCAGACTGATAAAACTAGAAAACCTCAGCCTCCGGGCAAAAAACCTGATCATACCAGAATCCAAAGGGCACAGGGACAGGATGGTCGTCATTCCGGAAGAACTGGTCGGGATTTTGGAAAAATACTACCCTTTTTTGAAAAACGAATTCCCCCAAAGCGAGTACCTGTTCCCCTGCCAGCGGTTTGGCGGCGCTGCCTACACGGCAAGCTGGGTACGGAAATCGTTCCACGAATGCTGGGGAAACTGCCATTTCGAGCTTGTGGCCGGCAACAGCCCAAGGCCTTATGACTTCCGGCACACATTTGCCACATACCGTATATACAAATGGATGAAGCAGGGCGCAGACCTAAGGAGCATGCTCCCGTACCTGAGCGCATACATGGGGCATTCCTGTATTTCGCACACGGCATACTATATCCACCTTGTACCTGAATTCTTTTCTGAAATGTCCGGCATGGATATGAACCTGTATGCATCACTTATCCCGGAGGTGCCTCATGAATAAGGAAACCGTTGAATTGACAAAAAGGCTCCGTGATTTCTTTCAGATATACCTGCCGAAGCAAAAATGTTACAGTGAGAACACGGTTACATCCTATAAATATGCTTTCAATCTATTTTTTGATTTCCTAAACAGCAGAAAAGGTATAGGCATGACAAAAATAACAATGGACTGTTTCAGTGGTGAATCTGTTTCTGAATTCATGGAATGGCTGTCCAGGGAGCGGAACAACAGCGCCTCCACCTGCAACCAGAGGCTGATGGCTTTACGGTCGTTCGCCAAATATAATGGGACAAAAGATTTTTCCCAGTTCTCACTTTATGCGGAAATGAAATCAATCCCCGCAAAGAAAGGCAGGCCTAAAACAGTTGAGTTTTTGAGCGAATCCGCACTCGAAATACTATTAAAGCAGCCTAATGCCAAAAAAATCTCTGAAATGCGCAACCAGTTTTTTATGATCCTGATGTACGATACCGCAGCCAGATGTCAGGAAATGCTTGACATACGCATAAAGGATATCTGTTTTAATGAGAAAACACCCTATTTATATCTGACCGGCAAAGGCAGTAAAACCAGGTCAGTGCCTATGATGGATGCTACTTACCGGCACCTTTTGAAATACCTGGAGAAGTTTCACCCTGACTACAAAAAGAATACTGATGAATTTTTATTTTATATCACCACGCACGGCATACGCCACCAGATGTCGCAGGACACGGTAGAGGTGTTTATGAAAAGATACGGGAAAACGGCAAAGCTTATCTGCCCGGAACTGCCGGATAAAGTACACCCGCACCAGCTCCGGCATACACGCGCGATCCATCTGTATCGGAGCGGAATGCCATTGAGCATACTGAGCGAATTTTTGGGGCACTGCTCAGAGGAAACTACACGCATTTATGCATATGCCGACACCGAAATGAAACGGGAAGCAATCAATAAGGCAACTGCAGATATAGCCGTGCCTGAAGAAAAACCAATCTGGGACGAAACAGACGAGGAAACATTTCGTAAGCTGGCCGGCTTGAGATAACATAACATTTAGTTATTCCGATGTTTTTCATAAAATCACTGTATTTTCTATGAAAGCTTAGAAACTTCGGAATAACTATTTTTTCGGTATAAGATGCATTATGCCGAATTCGGCATAATGCGTCCGCATCAATCAAAAGCACTTTCTTTCCGGCCTGTGCCAGCCCAATCCCTAAATTGGCACAGGTTGTGGTTTTGCCCACACCTCCCTTTTGATTGGCGATGGCGATGATTTGCGTGTTCAAGATAATCACCTCATTTCTAATTCGTTGTGGTTGCTTCTGGAAATAGAAAAAGCCGCCACTTCATAAATTGAAAAGTGACGGCTTTTTCTGATCCCGGAATACAGTTCCCCGGAAATGCAAAAAGCACCCAGCAAAAAATACTGAGTGACTGCATTAGAATCCTATTCAATTATTCAAATTCGGTCAAACTATGCCAAACTGTTCTCGTATAAATCGAGGGGAGAGAGGGAGTAAAAATCACCTCTGAAATACCCCAAAAACAGAGCTGTGGTTATCCTATTTTGTAACCACTTGACCCTCATTTTGCCCTCTTTTTTCCCGGTTATCCTATTGGGAACCACTATAAATTTGGTGAAAAATGGCTTTTTAGCGTCAAACTGCATCAAACCCTATCAAAAGCAAAAGCCCGGAAAACCTTGATTTTCCGGGCTTTTTGAGCCATTTTGATAAAATTTATCGCTTGCTGAACTGCGGAGCGCGACGAGCCGCTTTGAGGCCGTATTTCTTTCTCTCCTTCATTCTCGGATCTCTTGTCAGGAAACCTGCTTTCTTAAGAGCCGGACGATAATCTGCATCCGCCTCAAGCAGTGCTCTGGAGATGCCGTGACGGATCGCACCTGCCTGGCCGGTAAAACCGCCGCCGCGAACGTTTACAAGCACGTCAAACTTATCGGTGCTCTCGGTGAGCACAAGCGGCTGACGAACAACCAGCTTCAAGGTCTCAAGACCGAAATAGTCGTCGATATCTCTTTTATTGATGGTAATCTTGCCGGTGCCCGCTGCGAGATAAACCCGCGCGATGCTGCTCTTTCTTCTGCCGGTTCCGTAAAATCTTCCTTTAGCCAATGTTATTTCCTCCTTTCAGTCCGATTAAAACGCCAGTACTTCCGGCTTCTGAGCAGCATGATTGTGCTCAGCCCCCGCGTATACATGCAGCTTTGTAATCATGCTTCTGCCGAGAGGCCCCTTCGGAAGCATGCCCTTCACCGCAAGCGTGATAACCTCCTCCGGCTTCTTCGCCATCATCTCCTTGAGCGTGGTCTCTTTCATGCCGCCGGCGTAATCGGAATGGTGGAAGTAAATCTTCTGATCCATCTTCTTTCCGGTCACTTTTACCTTATCTGCATTGACAACGATCACATAATCGCCGGTATCAATGTGCGGCGTATAGATCGGCTTGTTCTTACCTCTTAAAACCTTGGCAATCTCAGAGGAAAGGCGTCCAAGGGTCTGTCCCTCGGCGTCCACCACATACCACTTTCTCTCGATTGTCGCCGGGCTTGCCATAAAGCTTTTCATTGGTTTCCCTCCTTAAAAAATCATATATTCCTGCCGCCCCTGAACTTCCGGAACGACTTTTTCTGACGCTGCGTGTATTATAGCGGACGGTGTCTCCCATGTCAAGCAGATTTCCGATATTTTTCCGTTTCAAAATAAAATTTTTTTAGTTATTCTTAAATAAAATCACTTTTAAAATGATTATTTTTAAATTATCTGCAATTTGTTTGAATCGTTCAGAAAAATTTGACAACAGTAGGCCGGAAAAATCATTGTCCTGCAGCAAAGATAAGGACTCCCGTCAGGTGCACAACTCCAAGTTGAAAGCAGGGCTAACATCTGTTATACTGTAATTGACTATCTGACGATTGCGAAGGGAATTTCACGGTTGAGATCAGAAAAAAGCGGTTCGAAAGAGAACAAAATGTGCCGTCGATGAAATATCAAAACAGGGAGGTCGGATGCTATGGTGCAGGATAACGAGAGCAGCGAGCTTGCTAGGCTTCAGGGCCAGCTGGATACCGAGGACAGTCTCCGTGCGAAGCTTGCGGACTGGAAGACCCGCTATGAGCAGGCATCGGAGCAGGCAAGATTATCGAACAACGCATACAAGAAGCTGACAAGAGAAATCGAGGAACTGGAAGGGCGTGGCTTAAGATCTCTGGCTTGCCGCCTCTCTCTTCAGCACAAAAAAATAATTGCCCGGAAGCAGGCGAAAGCGGCCGTTCTCAGCGCGCAGTATAAGAAAGCGCTGGAGCAGCAGAAGGAGCCGGAGGAAAAAATCCGGTTTTATGAAAACGAGCTGCTGAAGCTGAAGGGGATAAAAAGACGCATGGAACGGATCGAGGAAGAAAAGCTCTCCGCACTTAAGGAGATCGCCCGGAGAAAAAATCCGGAATTTGCTCAAATGGAGGAGGAAATCTCCAGCCTGAAGGATAACGCCGCACGACTGCGGAAAGTTTTGAAGACAGCACAGTCGGCGTCCGCGACGGCGAAGGAAATCCTGACCTTCCTTGAAAATGCCGAACAGATAGGAGAACTGGATCTGTACGGCGGCAATATATTTGCCGGGATGGAAAAACACGAGCAGCTGAACCGGGCAAAAAACCTGTTTGCTTCCCTTGCCGAGCAGGTCAAGGGCTTCCGCGGAGAACTCGCCGGCATACGGCTGCAGGAGAATCCTTCGCTTGACACAGGAAAGTTTTTAAAATTTTCGGATTATATACTGGACAACCCGGTGACCGATTCCATTATGCTGAATCAGATCAAAAAATGTGCTCAGCCGGTCATACAGTTCCGCAGTCAGCTCGAGCCCGTAATGCGCCGCCTCCGCGCACAGCTGTCCGACATAGAGACGGAATGCGCCAGACAGGAAGGCCGTCTGCTTCAGGGACTGTATTCCGTCAAAACAGCAGAACCCGGGCCACAGGCTGTAAAAACACAGCCGGATTCCTGTACGGGAGCAGCTTCAAAAGGAAAAAATCCGGTTTCCGGAACCGGGGAAAAGAACGTTGCGCATGCTTCCTGCCCTTCCGCCAAAGAACCGTTTCCGCAGGACTTCAGCTCTTCTTCCAAGGAACCGTTTCTGCAGAACCTCAGCTCTTCTTCCAAAGAACCGTTTCTGCAGGACTTCAGCTCTTCTTCCAAGGAACCGTTTCTGCAGGACTTCAGCTCTTCTTCCAAAGAACCGCTTCCGCAGAACCTCAGCTCTTCTTCCAAGGAACCGTTTCCGCAGGACTTCAGCTCTTCCGCCGCAAAAGAGCACGGTGTATCTGACTCTGTCTCCGCGGGAAATCCGCTGCAGGATGCCCGCTTCGTCGCTGAAGCACAGCTGCGGCCGTCAGCCTTTGTTATCCGCGGATATGAACTGAGGGATGTTCCTGCCATGATTGCTCTGTGGAACGAGACAGCGGAGGCTGGCTTTTCCTTCCCGCAGGAGGAACGACTGACCGAGATCACCGGAGCAGTATTCTTTGCGGGCCAGAGCTTCTGCCGCATTGCAGAGAAGAGGTCAGCGGAAGAAAGCTCCGGCGAAATTGCAGGTCTGTACTGTGCGCACCCGAGCAGCACCGGAAGATGCAGCCATATCTTAAGCGCCTGCTTTGCTCTGCCGCCGCAGAGCAAAGAACCGGAAACCGCAGAGGCCCTTATCCGGGACTGCATGGATCAGGCGCGCCGCACAGGCTTCCGGATTCTGCAGACTGATATGTTTTCAGCGGACAATATGGACGCGATATATCTTTTTGAAAAAGCAGGATTCCGACGGCTCGGGACGCTTCCCGGCGGCTTCCGGCTGAAAACAGACCGGTATGAGGATGCCTGCCTGTATTATACCGCACTTTGAATAAGCGCGGGGCGGGGCAGCTCTGATCCGGTCACACCATTTTCTTCTGTTCCGGATAGCAGATCTCAACAAGCGTAAGCCCGCAGGCCGGCGCAGTCGGCCCGGCGGCCGCCCGGTCGCAGGCTGCCAGAATCTGCGGCATCGTTTCCGGCTCTCTCCAGTGAAGGCCCGCTTCGATCAAGGTTCCGGAAATAATACGTACCATATTGTACAGGAATCCGCCGCCGCTGACCCGGATTGTGATCAGCCTGCCCGCCCCCGGCTGACCCGAAACCGGCATGGCACTGCTCCGTGTCCCATCATTCTGCCCCGCCCCCGGCGGCAAAACCGGCTCGGCACTCTTCCATCCTGTCCCATCATTCCGTCCCGGCTCCGGCGGCAAAACCGGCTCGGCACTCTTCCATCCTGTCGCATCATTCCGCCCCGGCTCCGGCGGCAAATCCGGCGCAGCGCAGCAAAGGCTCATTTCTCCGGCCGCCTGCTCCGAAATTTCAATCGAGTGGATCGTGCGCACGGTATCTTTGACCTGCGTATTTACGGAGCAGAAACTCTTAAAATCATGCTCCCCCACCAGATATCCCGCCGCACGGCGCATCGCCTCCGCATCAAGTTCCCGGTAGAGAAAATGAGAATACCGTGAAAGCAGCGGATTCGGAAATACGGAGTTGTAAATCCGGTATTCATAGGTTTTCCGGCAGGTGCACCGGCGCGGGTGAAAGTTTCCTTCCACCTCGCAGGAATGTTGAATCACAATATCTTTCGGCAAACGCGAATTGAGAGCATAAGAAAATTTTTCTCCAGGAATCTGACTTTCTGTATCAAACACACAGACGTTTCCAAGTGCGTGAACCCCGGAATCGGTACGGCTTGCGCCAATCACCGAAACAGGTTCTTTTAAAAGTGCAGAAAGCTCGCGGTTGATTACCTCCTCAACCGCAAGCCCGTTTGGCTGGCTCTGCCAGCCGCAGTAATTTGTCCCATCGTAAGCTACACGCAGCATAATCCGCTTCATAAAATTCCAACAAACACAAAACCCCGGTCTTCCGGCAGGAAAAGTGCCGTTCCCCTTTCGATTTTTTTATTATTAAGCGATTGCGAAACTCTGGCAGCCAGAAGAATCTATTGCAATTTCCAAGCACATTTTAGTGTTTTATTTTATCGTGACCTTGCAGACTGCTGTTTTTCCATTTGCCGTTTTTACTTTAATTTTGGCTGTTCCTTTGCCGACCGCCGTCACTTTTCCTTTTTTATCCACAGTGGCAACCTTTTTATTATCGCTTGTCCAAGTGTAGGTTGTATAGGCATCGGAAGGCGTTAAAACTGCCTTAAGCGAGTAAGTTTCGCCTTTTTTCAATGTAATCTCTTTTGATAGTTTCACGCTTTTTGGCGCTTCTTTTACTGTGACTGTGCAGGTCGCTTTTTTTCCGTTCTCTGTCTTTACTGTTATTTTTGTTTTGCCCTTGCCGACTGCTGTCACTTTTCCATTTTTATCAACCGTTGCAACTTTCTTATCGCCGCTGGTCCAAGTGTAAGTTGTAGCAGCGCCTTCTGGAGCAAGCGTTGGTTTTAACGTGTACGTTTTCTTTGGATTTAAAGTAAGAGTCTTTTTATTTAAAGAAACTTTATCCGGCTGACCGCTTACAACAAATGCAAATTCTTTTGAAACAGTATCATCATAAAGATGCTGAATTGTCAGTGTATATTCCCCGATTTTCTGGAAAGATATTATTCCTTTTCTTTCATCAATGTATGTAATCTCAATTGCCTCCGGGTCAGAACATTTTAAGACAAAATCCTTGTTCATTTCTTTTGCATCAACCAGCCCATCCCATGTTGGGTTAATCCAGTACTCAAGCTTTTCGCCTGTCTCAAATGGATTTGAATAATCGGAACAATAATAACCATCCGTTTCCTTTTCTGTCCTCCACCACATTCCAAACTCCATAGGAGAATTCACTTTTTTCTCTTTTCCACATTTGGTACATTGCAAAGTGGTAAGATGATTTTTTATCTCTTTCAATTCAAAAGTATGTCCATTATCCACTGTAATTTTTTTTGTCTTTGAAAGATCCTTCTGATCGATCTCATAAAAATCAACGCTGTTGTTCTTCCATGTATACCATACAAATTTCTCGTTAAAAACAACTGGAACACAGTCCGACAAGCTTCCTTCCACACTGTAAATTTCACCGGTTTGTCTGCCGTTCTTATCAATCTCCGTATAATATACCAAGTGCTCTCTGCCCCAGAGCAAAATGAAACGTTCATTATTCAGTTTAACAAACTGCGGCGTGGTTGTTTGACCTTCCTGAAAGTTCGTAATCTGACTTACTGTCACTTCGCCCGTCTGTTTTGACACCGACGCAATAAAAATATTTTTCGTATCCTCACTATTAGATTTAAATTGTTTTAAATCTATCATATTTCCAGCAATAAGATAAGAAGTGTCTGAAATTTCAAAACCACCTACGGTTACGCCTGTATAATTATCCCCGATTTGTCCGGGAATCTCAATAACATTCGTCACCTTGCACGGCATCGCACTAAATTCACTGAATTTTCCTGTCTGAACATTGGTATCGTACTGAATCAATACAACAGATCGAGGATAAGCATCTCCATGATCTACAGCTGCAATCTTTCCATTCTCAATTTTAATAAACTGATTAAAAGAATGACTGACATAACCGTAAGAAGTATTCATTATAGAAGTAAAGGAATCTGTAATTTCCATCGTATCCATATTGATCTGGATTGTCACATTTGCTTGATGATTCCGCCCATCATCCGAAGTATACATTTCATGGCTGGTGCGGATCAGAAGAAAATTTCCGTCTTCTGTTATCCGCGCAGAGCCTGCCCGAAACGGTATTGTAGTATTGCAGTCGTAAAGCCCTGCCGATTTTATTTTATTCCAGTCCTTATCATATTTTGTAATCCGATAGCACTCAACAGACGCAGATTCTTTTTTATTTTTCTGCCCTGTCAGGATAAAATAATAATCTTTTGAAGCATAAAACGCGCCGAAAATCGGCAGTTCTATATCAATTACTTTTGTATCAAGCAGCTGATAGGAAGCATCATAGTACTCTGCGATATAGCCATTATCATCAATATACTGGAAGCGCATCAACGATCCGTCCTCACAGACTGTCAAATAGGATTTTATGGTGTCCGCCGCATAACCTTTATAATCCTGCTCATTTTTATTGCTTCCCGAATGCTCCGCGCACTCTGCCGCATTCACATTCATCTCTGGAAGTACAGCCAGCAGCATACACGCTGCAAGCAGTAAAGATAAAATTTTTTTCATTGTAATCCTCCATTTCTGCACTGCTTTTTATACAGAATAAACTTGTTCTCTTTTCCCTTCATTTTTCAAAGTTTTCTTGTCACCACAACCACTGCCAAAAACATTACAAGCACAAGCCACGCAACACCGTCCCGCTTTTTGTAATGCAGCGGTTTCATCTTTGTTCTTCCCTTGCCGCCGCGGTAGCAGCGTGCTTCCATCGCCATTGCCAAGTCTCCCGCCCGGCGGAATGCGGAGATAAAAAGCGGCACCAAAAGCGGCACCATCGCTTTTGCGCGCTGAATCAACCCTCCTGTCTCAAAATCCGCACCTCTCGCCTGCTGCGCTTTCATAATTTTATCGGTTTCCTCCAGCAGAATCGGAATAAAACGCAGCGCGATCGACATCATCATCGCCACCTCATGCACCGGAACATGGATTTTGTTCAGCGGGCGCAGCAGACTTTCCAACCCGTCTGTCAGCTGGTTCGGCGTTGTGGTGAAGGTCATGAGGGAGGACCCGATAATCAGCAGGGTCAGACGAACCGCCATGGAAAATGCAAGATAAAGCCCTTCCTGCGTGATGCGGATGAACCTCCATTCAAACACCGGCGTGCCCGAGGTCAGAAACAGATTGAACAGCACTGTAAAAAGCAGCAGAAAAATAATTGCCTTCAGCCCCTTTACAATATGACGGAACGGCACCTTCGACAGCCGGATTACCGCGCCCAGGCAAAGCGCCGCAGCCAGATAGCCCCAGAGGTTTTTTACAAGGAACAGGCATATTATAAAAATCAGTGTGCCGGACAGCTTCACCCGAGGGTCCAGCCGATGCAGGATCGAGTCCGCCGGATAGTATTGTCCGATTGTAATATCCCGTATCATCGCGCTCCTCCCCGGCGTTTCTCTGCTCCTGCACAGGGGCTGTCTCCGCCCGCCTCCTCTGAATATAATTTTCCCTGCACCCCTGCGGCTTCCGCACGCAGACCGTTTCTGCCGTTCTTCTGATACCAGGCAAGCACCGCATCCCTCGCCTCCCGCACAGTCGTCACATCCGTGTCAACCGGCAGACCCCTGCCGTGCAGCGCCTGCAGCGCATAGGTCACCTGCGGCGCGGCCAGCCCGATCGCCTCCAGTTCCCGGTAATGCCGGAATACATTGCGCGGCGTATCGTTCCAGGCGACGCTTCCGCCGTTCATCACAATAATGCGATCCACATATTTCGCCACATCCTCCATGCTGTGCGAGACCAGCACCACCGTAATATGCCTCTCCTCGTGGATCGCGGCGATCCGGTCAAGAATTTCGTCCCTTCCCCGCGGGTCCAGGCCCGCCGTCGGCTCGTCCAGGATCAGCACCTCCGGCTGCATCGCCAGCACACCCGCAATCGCCACGCGCCGCTTCTGCCCGCCGGACAGCTCAAACGGTGAAGCGTCGATCAGCTCGTCCCCGATACCCACCTGCCGAAGCGCCTCATACGCGCGGAGATCGACTTCCAGCGGCGTCAGCCCCAGATTCGCCGGCCCGAACTTCACATCCGCCAGCACCGTCGTCTCGAACAGCTGGTGTTCCGGATACTGGAATACCAGTCCGACCTTTTTTCGAAGCTCCCGAAGGCTGTAATCCTTATCATAAATATCAGCCCCGTTATAGTACACTCCGCCGCTTGTGGCACGCATCAGGCCGTTCATATGCTGGATCAGCGTGGATTTGCCTGAGCCGGTGTGCCCGATCAGCCCGATAAAATCTCCGTCCTCAAGCACAAGGCTGATATCCTTAAGCGCCTGCTTTTCATAAGCGGTGCCCGGGCTGTATACATAGTTTACCTTATCCAGGATAATTGACATATATTTCCTTCCCCGCATTCCGCCGTCATAAGCCGGACCGGCCTGTGCGCTTTCCAGATTCCCCCGCGGGAAGAAGCGGCCCTGCGTTTCTTCTCCGGTTCCCTCCGCTGTTCCCCTTCTTCTTTGATGCAGGTGCGGACGCCACCTTCTGATGAAACGGTTTTATCCCGCAGACGCCTCCTGCGGAAGCCGGTGCTCTCACCGCAGGGCGCACACTGCTTCCGTAAACTCCTCCACCGAAAGTATGCCGTCAGGAAGCGGCATTCCCGCCTTTTTCAGCTCATGCGCCAGCTCCGTAATCTGCGGCACATCCATCCGGTACTCCTTCAGCTTCTCCACCTGACTGAAAATCTCGCGCGGCGTCCCCTGCATCACAATTTTTCCATCATCCATAACGATCACCCTGTCCGCGTGGATGACCTCCTCCATATAGTGCGTAATCAGCAGCACGGTAACGCCCTCGCGCCGGTTCAGCTCACGCACCGTCCGGATTACCTCCCTGCGTCCGTTGGGATCGAGCATCGCTGTCGGCTCATCCAGCACAATGCATTTCGGCTTCATTGCCATAATGCCCGCAATCGCAACGCGCTGCTTCTGCCCGCCGGACAGCCGGTTCGGAGAATGTGTCCGGTACTCGTACATGCCTACCGCTCTCAGGCTCCGTTCCACACGCTCCCAGATTTCCTGCGTCGGCACCCCGAGATTTTCCGGCCCGAAGCCGACGTCCTCCTCAACCACCGTCGCGATAATCTGGTTGTCCGGATTCTGGAACACCATACCCGCCGTCTGCCGGATATCCCACAATCTTTCTTCCTCCTGTGTGTCCATGCCGTCCACATAGAGCGTGCCCTCGGTCGGCACCAGGATCGCGTTGATCTGCTTTGCCAGCGTGGACTTGCCCGAACCGTTATGCCCCAGAATGGCTACGAAATCGCCTCTCTTTACCGTTATGGAAACCGAATCCAGCGCCTTAGCAATGGACTCGACATTGCCTTCCTCGTCGCGCCTTATATATTCAAATGTCAGATTCTCTGATCGTATCATCGCTTTCCAAAGCACCCTTTCCTAATCTGATATACGAAAAGACGGATATTATCGCGGCCTGGCCTGTGCAGGGCGCCTCCGTGAAACCTGCACGCTGAACGCTACGTTTTGGATCTTATCCTGCCCCGTCCTGTGCAGAACCTCTTCATTCGAGCTCCCGCTGAACATCCGAGTCCGGCGGCTTCTGTCCGTTCTATTTTATCGGATCTTACGGCAAATTTCAAGAGCATTTTGGACGGGCTGCCGAATGCTAGAACGGTCAAGCGAAACAAACAATTTCCGGTGTTTCCAATAATTTCCAGCGTTCTGAATAATTCCCTCGGATGTTTTATCTATTTTGCGAAAAAAAACATTAGCAAGATTGTTTAATAGTGCTATACAAACTTATTGAATCTTTGTTATATAATGAAACACGTCTGATTATGTGCCATTTACATACTATTGTGACGCACATAATTCGACTTCTTTCGCAAGAAAGAACAATGGAAGCAGAAAAATCTGCTTCTCAAAATTCAGGAAAGGAGATTTCAACATGAACAGAAAAAAGGGAATGGCATTTTTCCTGCTGCTTGCTCTGCTGCTGACGACAGCATTCCCGGGAAATCCGGCTGTCATGGCTGACGCGGCGCAGAAAAATGTCATCACAGAGCTCGACTTCGAAGCACTGCCGCAGGACAATACGCTGGAGGTTGGCGAAGTATTCAACTTCAACCCGCGGTACGAGACCGAGCTCGGAAAAGGAAAAACTACCGGAGTTGTCTGGTGGGAGGTAAACCCGAAAACCAATACGGCGGGCGTCACCTCCTCGCGCTGGGGTTATGTATACCCTCTCTGGGCGGGCAGCTTTGAAATCCGCGCCCTCGCGTTCCCGGACACGGATAAGATGAATGCCTGGAGGAAAGATAACGCGGCAGGCGCGCAGTACATTACAGCGGTTACCGACTGGGTAAAAATCGACGTGACAAGCGACAGGGAGGGCTACGCTCTCGTCCGCACGCAGAGCCAGCTGAATTCCGCTCTCGCAAACCGCGACTGCACCGATATCCACATTGTGACGGATAACGAGGTTACCTTCACGATCAAGCCGTACAATTATCCGAGAAGGACTCTTACCATTGACGCGCCGAACGCGGATGTTATCAACTCCGGCCGCTTCCGTCAGATCAATATCGTGCAGATCAAGGAATCCACCTTCTTTGAGCGGACCATAGGCAATATCTTTCACATTACCGCGCCGAAGGCCAGCATGCGTGTTTCGGATAAGGCTCAGGTCAAACAGCTCGTCTTCGCGCCGGAGACAGACCTTACGTCCGGAGAAGTTCCGAAGCTGAACATTATCGGTGAGGGAGGAAGCATCGCGAATATCAGCATCGCTTCCAAGGGCGAGGTGAAGCTGAGCGGTGAAACCAGAGAACCGGTACCGGTTGTTGTTGAAGAAACCGCCGCCGGCACGAAGCTGGAAACAAGTCTGACCCTCGTTCTCAACGTAAAGTCGGATGTTGTCATTGAGGCGGCAAAGGAAGCTGTGGAGACCATCATCAACCTGCTTATGCCGAAGATCAAGGTAGATATCGCCGGAGAAGCAGAGGACGTAAAACTGAACGTTGAGAAGGAAGCCGCAGGCGCCGAAATCAAAACGGAGGTTTCCGTGGAGATCAGCACAAAGGCCGATATCAAGCTTGAAGTAAACAAGGGTGCGGAAGATACCGTAATCCGTCAGGACGAAGGCGTTACGGTAGAAGCCGACAATAAGACGGATAAGGAACTCGTTAATACCGATCTGGAAGGAAACAATGCTTCCACCATCAAGCCGGGCGAGAGCACAACCGTAACGACGCCGGCAGAGCCGACGGAAACACCGTCGAATCCGTCCACCCCGGATACGCCGACTCCTACCCCGACCCCGGAGCCTGATCCGGAACTTAAGCTTCCGACTGTCGAGCTTACCGGTTCGGCAAATGAAGTGATCACCGGACCTGCCATTAAAGCAACCGTTACCATTACCGACGGAATTGCCTGCATAACTACCGAAGAAGTGGACGTTGTATCCGGTTCCGCAATTACGGGTACCGCGCAGGCTGTCGTAAACCTAGAAGCCAGGGTAACTATGCCGACAGGTGAAAATGCTGCTGAATGGGAAATCGAATCCTACACATGGTATGTGAAGGACGAGGGCGATGACTCCTTTCTCGATGCTCAGGTACCTTCGGCAGACACCTTGACTGTATCTTTCGATTATGCAGTAGAACCTGCCTACTACTACGTCGATGTCGTCGTTAAATCAGGAGAGATTACAAAGACCATTTCCTCCCGGCCTCCGGAAGAAAGCACAGACTGACAGCAGCCAAAGGAAAAACCAGGAAAATTTGTAAAACATTTACCTGACCGCATTGCATGATATCTGCTTCACGATACCTGCAAAAAAATCCGCCGCCGAACGGTGAAAACCGGTTGGCGGCGGATTTTTGTAGTACCCCATGTATTTTATATGCTAAAACAAATAATTATTTATTAAAATATATGTTTATTACAAAATAATTACTTATTAAAAATACTGTTTCGGCAGTGTACCGCGCTGAAATGTTCTGAACAAAAGCTGCACAGCAGAAAAAAACCGGCGTGTAAATCCACGTCGGTTTTGATTTCATCAAGCAGAATTTTATCTAATATCAGAATACATGCGCGACCCGCACAATACTCCTGCCGGCCTGCATCATCCTCTTATACCAGCTCGATCAGCACGGTCATTGCAGCGTCGCCCTTGCGCGGCCCGATCTTCACGATCCGGGTGTAGCCGCCGTTGCGATCCGCATACTTCGGCGCGATCTCGTCAAAGAGCTTATCGGCAAGCGCAATCTTCTTCGTTGCCTTCTTCTTGCCCGCGTTCTCCGCCGGCACCTCGGTAACATCATAAAGATATGCGGAAATCTTTCTTCTCGCATGCAGTCTGGACGGCTTATCCTTCCGGATGGTCTTCTCCACGGTGTCGAAAACGTCAACCTTCCTGCCGTCGACAACCTCCTTCACTCTCTTTCCGTCCTTATCCTTGCGGGCAACTTTCGCGTTTACCGTAACCGTGTCAAAGTTGTCCCTCTCCTTCACTGCCAGCGCAATGAAGCCCTCGGCAATGCCGCGGATTTCCTTGGCCTTTGCTTCGGTCGTTATGATCTTGCCGTTGTACAGCAGATTGGTAACCTGATTTCTCAGCAACGCTTTTCTCTGGCTAGCGGTTCTGCCAAGTTTTCTATAGCCTGCCATGTCAATTCCTCCTTATTCATTATTCTCGCCGGGATTAAACGATAATCCAAGCTCTTTTAACTTCGCGACGACCTCCTCGAGGGACTTGCGTCCAAGGTTTCTCACCTTCATCATGTCCTCCGGGGTACGGTTCGTTAATTCCTCTACGGTGTTGATGCCCGCTCTCTTCAGGCAGTTGTAGGAACGGACGGACAGCTCGAGCTCGTCGATATTCATCTCCAGAACCCGCTCCTTCTGATTGTCCTCCTTCTGAACCATAACCTCGGCGGTCTTTGCGTTCTCGGAGAGATCGATGAAGGAATTCAGATGCTCGCTCAGCACCTTTGCGGCAAGACTGACAGACTCGTCCGGCGCCAGCGTGCCGTTCGTATAAACATCCAGCGTCAGCTTATCAAAGTCCGTAATCTGCCCGACACGGGTATTCTCAACCGTCAGATTCACACGCTTTACCGGCGTGAAAATGGAATCAATGGCGATAACGCCGATCGGCAGATTGTCGCTCTTGTTTTTGTCCGAGCTGCTGTAGCCCCTTCCTCTGGTAATGGTCAGCTCGATATACAGCCGGCTGTCCGCCCCGCCGTTCAGCGTGGCAATTACCAGATCGGGATTGAGAATTTCGATATCGGGATCCGCCTGAATGTTCCCGGCCGTAACAATTCCCTCGCCCTCAAAATCAATGTATGCCGTTTTTGCTTCGTTCGATTCGCTTGTATTTTTGATCGCCAGGTTCTTGATGTTCATTATGATTTCAGTGACATCCTCCTTTACGCCCGGGATCGGCATAAATTCATGCACAACGCCGTCGATCTTCACATGGCTGACCGCTGCGCCCGGCAGGGAGGAAAGCATGATTCTCCTCAGAGAATTTCCCAGGGTTGTGCCGTAGCCCCTCTCGAGAGGCTCAACGACAAAACGCCCGTACTTCTTATCTTCTGAAATCTCAGCAATTTCAATTCTAGGTTTTTCAAAATCAAACATCCTGGACCCTCCTTTAGGGTTGGTCTGAGGGTATCCCAAACAGACAGAACCACGCTCCGCCTATTATTTGGAGTACAACTCGACGATAAGCATTTCGTTTACCGGAACATCGATCTGATCTCTGGTCGGAATCTCCTTCACCGTACCGGTCAGGTTTTCATGGTCTGCCTCCAGCCATGCCGGAACCGCTCTGCCGCCGGTTACCTCAAGGACGTCCTTATATCTCTGCGTGGATTTTGCCTTTTCTTTAATAGAAATGACATCGCCCACCTTCACCTGATAGGACGGGATGTTAACGCATTTGCCGTTGACAAGCACATGCTTGTGATCGACAATCTGTCTTGCCTCGGTTCTCGTTCTGCCGTACCCGAGACGGTAAATCACGTTGTCAAGACGAAGCTCGAGAATAATCATAAGATTCTCGCCGGTGGTGCCGTACTTCAGCTTTTTCGCCCTCTCGAAATTGTTGCGGAACGGCTTCTCCAGCACGCCGTAGATAAATTTTGCCTTCTGCTTCTCGCGCAGCTGCAGGCCGTACTCGCTGACCTTCTTGCCTGCTCTGGCAAAGCTGCGGTTGGACTTTTTATCAATACCAAGATAGCTCGGCTCAAGGCCTAAAGCTCTACATCTCTTTAATACAGGACCCATATCTCTTGCCATAGTTATTCTGCCTCCTTATTAGACTCTTCTGCGCTTTGGTGGTCTGCAGCCGTTGTGCGGAACCGGCGTAACGTCCTTGATGCTGGTCACTTCGATGCCGCATGCCTGAAGGGCGCGGATCGCCGCCTCTCTGCCGGAGCCCGGTCCCTTTACCATTACCTCAACGGATCTCAGGCCGTGAGGAAGCGCCGCCTTTGCCGCCGTCTCGGCAGCCATCTGTGCAGCGTAAGGAGTAGACTTTCTGGAACCGCGGAAGCCGAGCCCGCCTGCGCTGGCCCAGGAAATCGCGTTTCCTTCTGCGTCCGTAAGGGTGACGATTGTATTGTTAAAGGATGACTGGATATGTGCCTGTCCACGGTCAACATTCTTTCTAACACGCTTTTTGGCAGTCTTCTTAGCGGCTGCCGATACTGTCTTCTTAGCCATGTCTGTAACCTCCTGTTTTAGTTTCGCATGCGCCCTGCCGTCGCTGCAGCTTTATATCCGCTGCGTCCCGCATGTTTTCCGGCGCTGTCCGGCTGCATGCTGCAATAAATCAATTATTTCTTCTTATTCGCAACGGTACGCTTCGGACCCTTTCTGGTTCTTGCGTTCGTCTTCGTCTTCTGACCGCGGACCGGAAGTCCTTTTCTGTGACGGATTCCCCTGTAGCATCCGATTTCCTGCAGCCTCTTGATATTCAGCGCGATCTCTCTTCTCAGATCACCCTCGACCATCATCGTCTCATCGATCACGTCGCGGATTCTTGCGACTTCGTCGTCCGTCAGATCGCGTACACGGGTATCCGGGTTTACATTTGCCTTTGCAAGGATACGATTGGAGCTTACTCTTCCGATGCCGTATACATAAGTAAGCCCGATCTCCACACGCTTCTCTCTTGGTAAGTCCACACCACTAATACGTGCCATGTGTTATTGCACCTCCGTTGAAATTGATTGGTAAAAGAAATGTTACCTGTTTTTTGCGACGCACAACTCTGCCTGGCGTGTCCTAGCACACAGCGTCCGGAACGGACGCAGCAGATTGCCGCCGCCTCAGCCGCTTTAAATTGTGACAGCCCGGACCTGCCGGCGCTGAAAGGCGAAAGCACTGTCCCGGTCAGACAATGCAGACCGGATTCTGCACAGCCGGAATTCCTCCGGCTTATCCGCCTAAAGGCAGCCCGCAGCACTTTACGCAATGCTGCACCGCCCCACAATATCACAATTTTGTCCGATGTACACGCTTTCCCGGATGGCGTTTCCGGAAGCCGGGCTTGCTAAAGGCCCGTGACGTATGGCACAGCGGACGATTGTAACGCAGAAAGCAAGAACTGTTTCTATATATAGAAACAATTGCAATGCTCTTTGAGACATTGCAATTGGACTTAGCCCTGTCTCTGCTTGTGCTTCGGGTTCTCGCAGATCACACGGATCGCGCCCTTCCTCTTGATGATTTTACATTTTTCGCAAATCGGCTTTACAGAAGATCTAACCTTCATCTTTATTCACTCCTTTCGAAAAAAGTCCGCTTATTATTATAACAAAAACGGACAGGAAATGCAAGCAGTTTTTTTCCAGTTTTTAAGCAGTTTTCCGGGGGATTTCTGGACATTCTGCCCAAGTCCCGCCGCCGGGAGAAATGGCAGAGAAGCCGCAGAGCTTCCGCAGGAGGTCAGCCGAAAAACAGCAGGGCAGTCCGAGAAACCGCAGAGCTGCGGGAAGTCATCTGAAAAACAGCAAAACAGCCTTCTGGGAAACCGCAGAACCGCCGCAGAAAGTCATCTGAAAAACAGCAAAACAGCCTTCTGGGAAACCGCAGAACCGCCGCAGAAAGTCAGCCGAAAAACAGCAGGGCAGTCCGGAGAAACCGCAGAACCACCGCGGGAAGCCCCATGGAAATGACAAAAACACAGAGATATCTCCCTGTGCTTTTGTCCGGAATTAACTTATTTATCTCTCCAGATAATCCTTCCCTTTGTCAGATCGTACGGCGACAGCTCGAGCGTAACCCGGTCGCCCGGCACGATCTTGATGAAATTCATACGGAGCTTCCCGCTGATGTGCGCGAGCACGCGGTGCCCGTTTTCCAGCTCCACCTGGAACATCGCGTTCGGCAGCTTTTCCACCACGGTGCCTTCAATCTCAACAACATCGGATTTCGACATAGATTTCTCCTTTCCCTGATCTCCTTCCCTTACGCGCTCCGAGGGCCTTACGCAAGAATTGCGGCGATATCGTCAAATACCTCGGATACCTCCTTCGTTCCATCCACTTCTTTCAGAATCCCCTGCCCGGCATAATAATCGATCAGCGGCTGTGTCTGCGAATGGTAAACCTCAAGCCTCTTCGCGACGGTTTCCGGCTTGTCGTCGTCGCGCAGTACAAGCTCCCCGCCGCACGCGTCGCAGATTCCCTCCTGCTTCGTCGGGTTGTATACAATATGATATGTGCCGCCGCAGGAAAGACATGCGCGTCTTCCCGCCATGCGGCTGACAATATTTTCATCCGGCACCTCGACGTTAATCGCAAAATCAAGCTTTCCGCCCTCGGCAGCAAGCGCCTTCGTCAGCGCCTCGGCCTGCGGAATCGTGCGCGGAAATCCGTCCAGCACATAGCCGTCCGCACAGTCCGCCTGCTGGAATCGATCCATAATGAGTTCGAGCGTCAGCTCATCCGGCACAAGCGCTCCCTGATCCATATAGGTTTTTGCCTTTTTTCCGAGCTCCGTACCGTTCTTGATATTTGCGCGGAAGATATCCCCCGTGGAAATATGAGGGATTCCGTACTTTGCTGCAATCATCTTTGCCTGAGTTCCCTTGCCCGCACCCGGCGCGCCAAGCATAACAATCTTCATATCGTCCTCATTTCTGCGCCGCTCTCTTTGCTGATTCAGCTTCAGGCCGGACGGCGCCCCGGCGCAAAGCGCTTGTTGCCTGTTTCGATATGCTGCTTTTTATGGGGAAGCTTTTGCTTTTCACGAGCTCTTCCGCTTTTTGCAGAATGCTCCGTAATTCAGACACAGGGTGGGACGCCTGCCCCACCCTGGAAATTCAAATGCTGCAATCCACATCCCGGCCGAATGGGCCGCGGCAGCGCTCAAATTGCGTTAATCATTCAAAAATCCCTTATAGTGACGCACCAGCATCTGAGACTCAATCTGCTTGAGCGTTTCAAGCACAACGCCGACCACGATGATCAGCGACGTACCGCCGAAGTTCACGCGCGCGCCGAATGCGCCTGCAAAGAAAATAGGAATAATCGCTACAATTGTGAGTCCTACTGCTCCAACAAAGATGATATAATTCAGCACTTTGTTCAGATATTCCGTCGTCGGCCTGCCCGGGCGGATACCCGGAATAAAGCCGCCCTGCTTCTTCATGTTGTTTGCGATCTCCATCGGGTTGAAGGTGATGGAGGTGTAGAAGTAAGCAAAGAAAATAATCATGGCGATATAGAGTACCGCCCCGAGCGTGTACTTAAACTCGCCGAACTCCTTGAAGTTGAACCAGTTGCTCTGATTCAGCATATAGAGGATCTTGCGCCAGAGCGTCGAACGCTCTCCGTGCACGCCGAAAAAGGAAGAAATAATAATCGGGAACTGCATCAGGGACGACGCGAAAATCACCGGGATAACACCTGCGGTGTTTACCTTGAGGGGAATAAAGGACGACTGGCCGCCGACCATGCTTCTCCCCTGAACTTTTTTCGCGTACTGCACAGCGATCTTTCTCTGTGCATCCTGAAGCATGATAATCAGAACGACCGTCACAAGGATAACTGCAATTATGACAACCGCACCGATAATGCCCATGCCCACGTTGGAAGCACCGGTAATGAATTTCTGCGTCAGATTTACAATATCCGACGGCATTTTAGCAACGATGTTGAAAAGGAGGATCATGGAAATGCCGTTTCCAACTCCCTTTTCGGTAATGCGCTCGCCTAACCACATCAGGAACGCAGAACCTGCCGTGAACGATGCAGTGATAACCACAATGTTCGTAAACAGGTTGCCGCTGGTGAGGATACCGGAATTGCTGAAGCCGATCGTCATCGCAACGGACTCAACCACAGCCAGTCCGATGGTAAGATATCGGGAAATCTCAGCAATCTTCTTTCTCCCATCCTCGCCGTCCTTATGAAGCTCCTCGAGCTTCGGGATGGCGATTGTCAGCAGCTGCATGATAATCGAAGATGTGATATACGGAGAAATGTTCAACGCGAAGATGGACATTTCCGTAAAAGAACCACCTGTCAATGCATCAAGAAATCCGATATTGTCCCCCATGGTATTCGCAAGCCAGTCTTTGAAAACAGCCTGGTTTACGCCCGGAACCGGGATGAGGCAGCCGAGTCTCACGATCAGCAGCGCGAAAAACGTGTAAATGATTTTCGAGCGGATATCCTTGATACGAAAGGCGTTTCTAAGCGTTTTTAGCATTTAGATCACCTCTGCATTTCCACCAAGTGCCTTAATTTTCTCGATCGCGCTTTCACTGAACGCTGATGCCTTTACATTAAGCTTCTTAGTTAATTCTCCGTTTCCAAGAATCTTTACTCCGTCCTTCGGATTGCTGATGATGCCGAGCTCCATCATGGACTCAATCGTTACATCAGCGCCGTCCTCGAACTTGTTTAACATATCGACATTCACAGCGATGATCTCTTTTGTATTTCTGTTCTTGAAGCCTCTCTTCGGAAGTCTTCTGTACAATGGCATCTGACCGCCTTCAAAACCGGTTCTCGGAGCGCCGGAACGAGCCTTCTGACCCTTGTGGCCATAGCCCGCTGTCTTGCCGTTTCCGGAACCATGTCCGCGGCCCTTCCGGAACTTATCGCCCTGCTTCGAACCCTCCGCCGGTCTTAAATCTGTTAAATTCATCGTGCGCACCTCCTTTATAATTAGATTTCCTCAACCTTAACCAGATGTTTTACCTGCGCTACCATGCCCCTTGTGGAAGCATTGTCCGGCAGCTCCACGGTGCTGTTCAGCTTCTTCAAGCCTAAAGCAGCAACGGTTGCCCTGTGCTTCGGAATCGCACCGATGGTAGACTTCTTTAACGTTACCTTTAATTTCTCAGCCATTTTTCTGCCTCTCCTTTGCTAAATTAGCCTAAAAGCTCATCCACAGAAATACCGCGGAGTGCTGCTACCTCCTCCGGAGTCTTCAACTGCGAAAGGCCGTTGATGGTAGCGAGAACAACGTTCTGCTTGTTGTTCGAGCCGAGAGACTTCGTACGGATGTTCTTAAAGCCTGCGAGCTCGAGAACGTTGCGGGCAGGGCCTCCGGCGATGATACCGGTACCGTCCGGGCTCTTCTTGAGCAGCACGCTCGCGCTGCCGAATTTGCCGATGAAGTCATGAGGAACGCTTCCGTTCTCATCGAGCGGCAGCTCGATCAGCTTCTTCATGGCGTCCTCCTTGCCCTTGCGGATCGCCTCCGGAATCTCGGCTGCCTTGCCGAGGCCGGCGCCGACATGGCCGTTCTTGTCGCCGACAACAACCAGCGCCGTAAAACGGAAGTTCCGGCCGCCCTTTACAACCTTCGTTACGCGCTTGATGGCTACGACCTTCTCCTCCAGCTCCAACTGACTAGCATCAATGATTGTACGTTTCATGTGTTTTCCTCCCTGCTTAGAAATTGAGGCCGGCCTCGCGAGCCGCCTCGGCCAGCGCCTGAATCTTGCCCTGATAGATGAATCCGCCTCTGTCGAATACGACCTCGGTAATGCCCTTTTCCTGTGCCTTCTTGGCGATTACCTTTCCCAGGTGTGCAGCGGCGGCAACATCGTTGGTCTTCTCAAGCTCAGCCTTTACATCCTTGTCGAGGGTGGAAGCCGCAACCAGCGTATTTCCCGCGGTATCGTCAATTACCTGTGCGTACATATGATTATTGCTTCTGAAAACAGCTAAACGTGGTCTCTCAGGAGTGCCGGCGAAACGATTGCGCATTCTGTTATGCTTCTTAACACGAACTTCACTTCTAGATACTTTACTAACCATTTTTCAAGCCTCCTTCTACTTCTTACCGGTCTTACCGACTTTACGTCTGATAACCTCATCGGCATACTTGATACCCTTGCCCTTATACGGCTCCGGTCTTCTCTTATCCCTGATTTCAGCAGCATATTGGCCAACTTTTTCTTTATCAATACCCTTAACGGTAATTTTGTTCTGCCCGTCAAGAACGGTCTCCACGCCTTCCGGGTCAACCATAATTACCGGATGGGAATATCCCAATGTCAATGTGAGCTCCTTGCCGGACTTCGCAGCCCTGTAGCCCACGCCGTTGATCTCGAGAACCTTCTCGTAGCCCGCCGTTACGCCGGTAACCATATTGGCAACCAGAGTTCTCGTCAGACCGTGAAGCGACTTCATTCTCTTCAGGTCGTTCGGTCTGTTGACAACGATCTCCGCTCCCTCAACCTTAATCTCCATCTCTGCAGGCAGCACTCTCTCGAGTGTTCCCTTAGGACCTTTTACAGTCACTTTGTTATTTTCTGCAACCTCAACTGTTACGCCAGCCGGGATCGCGATTGGCATCTTACCTATACGTGACATGCCCGTACCTCCTTAATAAATGTTTGACAGCTCTCAAGCTGTCCCCGTGGGAAAGAGTATCTAATGGGACAGGTTCTCCCGAAAAGACTTCCTTTCCTTGCCAGGAATAATTATGAATTTGTCCGCATCCGTATTTCATCACGGATACCCTTTTCCTCCGGCTGAGCCTGCTCTGCCGTGGAAAATTCTGTCTGCCGGACGGAACCGCCCCGCCGGCCAAAATCCTGTCCGCCGGATAAAATTATTCCGCCGGGCCGGCGTCCCTCTCTGCCGGATGATTTCATCCAGCCGGGCCAAAATCTTTTCTGTCGGATAAAACCGTTCTGAACCGCCGGTCTTACCAGATAAACGCAAGAACCTCTCCGCCTACGTTTTGCTTCCGCGCTTCCTTGTCGGTGAGAACGCCCTTGTTCGTGGAGATAATCGCGGTGCCGAGGCCGCCGAGTACTCTCGGAAGCTCCTCCTTGCTGGCGTAAACGCGAAGGCCCGGCTTGGAAATTCTCTTCAGGCCGGTGATGATCTTCGTGTTCTTGTCCCTGCCGTACTTCAAGGTGATATGAATATTCTTAAAGCTGCCCACTTCCTCGATTTCAAAGCTCTTGATATAGCCTTCCTTCAGGAGGATCTCCGCGATGGAAATCTTCATCTTGGAAGCCGGAACATCTACCGTATCATGTTTTGCAGTGTTCGCATTACGGATTCTCGTAAGCATATCTGCGATCGGATCGTTCATTGTCATGGTCAGTTGCCTCCTTTCTTAATCTCACCAGCTTGCCTTCTTAACACCTGGTATCTCGCCCTTGTACGCCAATTCGCGGAAGCAGATTCTGCAGATTCCGTATTTTCTCAAATAAGCGTGCGGACGGCCGCAGATTCTGCAGCGGTTGTACTCCCGGGTCGAAAACTTCTGCTTGCGCTGCTGCTTGATCTTCATTGATGTTTTTGCCATTGACTTTTCCTCCTGTTATTTGCTGAATGGCATACCGAACAGTGTCAGTAACTCGCGGGCTTCCTCGTCCGTCTTGGCAGTCGTCACGAAAATAACGTCCATGCCCCTGACCTTATCCACCTTGTCATACTCGATCTCCGGGAAGATCAGCTGCTCCTTGATGCCGAGCGCATAATTGCCTCTGCCGTCGAACGCGTTCGGATTTACGCCTCTGAAGTCGCGGACACGCGGCAGGGAGAGATTGATGAGGCGGTCGGCAAAATCATACATCTTCTCGCCTCTCAGAGTTACCTTGCAGCCGATCGCAAGACCTTCTCTGATCTTGAAGTTCGCGATGGATTTTCTCGCCTTGGTGATAACCGGCTTCTGTCCTGCGATAATCTCCATATCCTTTACCGCGGACTCCAGCGCCTTGGCATTGTCCTTCGCCTCGCCGACACCCATGTTGATTACGATCTTGTCAAGCTTCGGGATCTGCATCACGTTCTTGTAGCCGAACTTCTTCTGCATAGCCGGAGCGATTTCATTCTTGTATGTTTCTTTTAAACGAGCCAACTTGGTGACCTCCTCTCAGATTAATCGATAACTTCGCCGGTAGACTTCGCAACGCGCACCTTCTTCGGCTTGCCGTCCTTGCCGTCCACGGTCGTAAAGCCGATCCTGGTAGCTTTGCCCTTGTGCACGTACATTACGTTCGATGCGTCGATCGGCGCGTCCTTGTGGATGATGCCGCCCTGCGGGTTGGCCTGGGAAGCCTTCGCGTGCTTCACCACGGTGTTGACCCCCTCAACCACCACTCTGCCGTCGGAAACGGAAATCACCTTTCCTTCCTTGCCTTTATCCTTGCCGGCGATTACTTTAACGGTATCGCCCTTCTTTATTTTTGCTGTTGCCACGCTCGACACCTCCTTATAACACTTCTGGTGCTAATGAAACGATCTTCATGAACTGCTTCTCTCTGAGCTCTCTGGCTACCGGCCCAAAGATACGGGTTCCTCTCGGATTCTTGTCTTCCTTAATGATTACGGCCGCGTTCTCGTCGAAGCGGATGTAGGAGCCGTCCCTGCGGCGCGCACCCTTTACCGTGCGTACCACAACGGCCTTCACAACGTCGCCCTTCTTGACAACTCCGCCTGGCGTTGCATCTTTGACCGAAGCTACGATCACATCGCCGATATTTGCATATCTCCTGGTTGAACCGCCCATTACACGGATGCAAAGCAATTCCTTCGCGCCGGTATTGTCAGCAACCTTAAGTCTGGTCTCTGTTTGTACCATGTCGAATACTCCTTTCGAATTGTCGGGTTCATCTTATCCTGCCAAGCGGATTCTTATTTCGCCTTCTCCACGATCTCGACAAGTCTCCATCTCTTATCCTTGGACAGCGGTCTCGTCTCCATAACCTTTACTCTGTCGCCGATCTGGCACTCATTGTTCTCGTCGTGAGCCTTCAGCTTGTAGGTTCTCTTGACGATCTTATTGTAAAGAGGATGCTTTACGTTATCTACGACAGCGACAACGATCGTTTTATCCATCTTATCGCTGACTACCTTCCCTACGCGGGTCTTACGAAGATTTCTTTCTTCCACGGTAAAATTCTCCTTTCTGCCAGGTCAGCTCAGGCCTGCTTGCTCTGTGCGGAAAGCACGGTCTGAATTCTTGCGATATTTTTTCTTACTTCCTTGATCCTGCTCGTATTATCCAGCTGGTTCGTCGCGTTCTGGAATCTTAAGTTGAACAGCTCCTTCTTTGCGTTTACCAGCTCCTCGTTCAATTCAGCTGCTGACTTTTTGGCCAATTCTTCCACATACTTATTCGTTTTCACTGCCAGCACCTCCTTCTAAATCTGCGCGGGAAACGATCTTGCACTTAACCGGCAACTTGTGGGATGCGAGACGCAATGCCTCTTTCGCGATTTCCTCCGATACGCCCGCGATCTCAAACATCACGCGGCCCGGCTTCACAACGGCTACCCAGTACTCGAGCGAGCCCTTTCCGGAGCCCATTCGCGTTTCTGCCGGCTTCGTCGTCACCGGCTTATCCGGGAAGATTTTAATCCAGACCTGGCCGCCGCGCTTGATATAACGCGTCATAGCGATACGGGCTGCCTCGATCTGATTCGACTTGATCCATGCCGGTTCCATAGCTACGATACCATACTCGCCGTTCGAGATCTTATTCCCTCTTAATGCCTTTCCGGTCATGCTGCCACGGAACTGCTTACGACGCTTTACTCTTTTTGGCATTAACATTATTTATCGCTCCCTTCCTTTTTGGATGCCTTGGTTGGAAGTACTTCACCGTGGTAAATCCAAACCTTTACGCCGATCTTGCCATAGGTAGTGTCTGCCTCCGCGAAACCGAAGTCGATATCCGCGCGGAGCGTCTGAAGCGGAATCGTGCCCTCGCTGTAGAACTCGGTGCGGGCCATATCCGCGCCGCCGAGACGGCCGGAGCAGCAGGTCTTGATTCCCTTTGCGCCGCTCTTCATCGTTCTGGACATCGTGGACTTCATCGCACGGCGGAAGGAGATACGGTTCTCAAGCTGGGTCGCAATGTTCTCGGCTACGAGCTGTGCGTTCGCATCCGGCTTCTTGACCTCCTTGATCTCGAGGTTTAACTTTTTGGAAGTGAACTGAGCAATCTCGCCCTTCAGCACCTCAATCTCCGCGCCGGCCTTGCCGATTACCACACCCGGCTTAGCCGTGTAGATAATAACCTTCAGCTTGTCGGAAGCGCGCTCGATATCGATTCTGGCGATGCCTGCGCTGTATAATCTCTTCTTCAGAAATTTTCTGATGTTGTAATCTTCTACCAGGTTATCCGCAAAATCAGCACCGGCATACCATCTGGAATTCCAGTCGCTGATAATTCCGACTCTCAAGCCGTGAGGATTAACTTTTTGTCCCATGATTGCCCTCCTTATCTCTCATTCAGCACGATGGTGATGTGACTCATTCTCTTCAAAATCCGGTAAGCTCTGCCCTGTGCTCTCGGATGAATTCTCTTCATCGTCGGTGCGCAGTTGGCGTAGCACTCCTGAATGTAGAGCTTCGAAGCGTCCATACCATTGTTGTTCTCTGCGTTCGCAACCGCTGATTTCAGCAGTTTCTCTATCAAAGTCGAAGCATATCTTGGATTGTAGGCTAAAATACCAAGTGCTGTCTGTACATCCTTGCCGCGGATCGCGTCGAGTACGAAGCACGCTTTCTGAACCGAAACTCTTGCATAAGACAGCTTTGCAGACGGCCTCGTGTCCTTGTTCGCGTTTCTCTCTCTCTTGATCTGGGATCTATGTCCTTTCGCCATGGATGAAACCTCCTTTCAAATTTAAACGGTACTCCGTTCATAACTGCTTCCAGCAGCCATTCCCATGCTGCTATTCTATTTCTGTTGATTTCAATCTCATATCCGTTCTGCTTTGCCTGCCTGCGTTCTGCACAAACAGCGGCGTGAAACGGGTCACGCTCTAAACCCGAAGCAGGACTTCTGCCCGTTTCACGCTTATCGCTTGCCCTTCTTCTCGTCCTTGCCGTGACCGCGGAAGGTTCTCGTCGCCACGAACTCGCCGAGCTTGTGGCCTACCATATCCTCGGTAATGTAAACCGGAACATGCTTTCTTCCGTCGTGAACGGCGATGGTCAGGCCGACCATCTGCGGGAAAATGGTAGAGCGGCGCGACCAGGTCTTGATTACCTGCTTGTCGCCGGATTTATTCACAGCGTCGACCTTTTTGAGTAAATGCTCGTCAGCAAAAGGTCCCTTCTTTAATGAACGTGCCATATCGGTTTAACCTCCTCCTATTATTTCGATAACGCCTTGCCGTCTCTTCTTCTCACAATAAGCTTGTTGGACTGCTTGTTCTTCTTGCGAGTCTTGAGACCGAGTGCCGGCTTGCCCCAAGGGGTTACAGGGCCCGGACGGCCGATTCCGGTCTTACCCTCGCCACCGCCGTGCGGATGGTCGTTAGGGTTCATTACGGAACCGCGAACGGTAGGTCTGATACCCATATGACGCTTACGTCCTGCTTTACCGATGTTTACAAGCTCATGATCAATGTTTCCTACCTGGCCCACCGACGCGCGGCAGATAATCGGAACCATTCTCATCTCGCCGGACGGAAGACGCAGCGTTGCATACTTTCCTTCCTTCGCCATGAGCTGAGCGGAATTTCCCGCGGATCGAACCAGCTGTCCGCCCTTGCCCGGATAAAGCTCGATATTGTGGATCTCGGAGCCGACCGGAATGTTCTGAAGCGGCAGGCAGTTACCCACCTTGACTTCGGCCTTCTCGCCGTTCATCACGCTGTCGCCGACCTTCAGTCCGTTCGGTGCGAGGATATATGCCTTCTCGCCGTCTGCATAGCAGATCAGCGCGATATTTGCCGTTCTGTTCGGATCGTACTCGATCGTGAGAACTCTTGCCGGAATTCCGTCCTTCCTTCTCTTAAAGTCGATGATCCGGTATTTTCTTCTGGAACCTCCGCCCTGATGTCTTACAGTAATCTTGCCCTGGTTGTTGCGGCCGGCGTTCTTCTTCAGAGAAACAGTCAGGGACTTCTCCGGCCTGCTGGCCGTGATCTCCGCAAAATCGGAGCCCGTCATGTTTCTTCTGGAAGGTGTATATGGGTTATAGGTTTTGATTCCCATGATTTTTACTCCTTTCAATAGTAGCTTGTCACGCAATAGGCGGCCACGGCCTTGAAAAGCCCGCCTACGGTTCCGGTCAGAAAATACCGCACCGTATTCATGGCCTCTGGAGTGGTTCTGCCCGCAAAACGGCAGAAAGCCGTGCCTTTATCTGCGATTTTTTACAGACCGGAGAAGATCTCGATGTCTGCGCTGTCAGCGGTCAGCTGAACGATGGCCTTCTTTCTCTTTGCCGTCTTTCCGGAGACTGCGCCGCGTCTGCGGGTCTTGCCGTCCAGATTCATTGTGTTCACGCTGGCAACCTTCGCGCCCGCGAACATCTTTTCAACCGCTTCCTTAATCTGATTCTTTGTTGCATCCGGATGAACGGAAAACGTGTACTTTTTCTCACTCATGGAGTTCATGGTCTTCTCCGTTACAACCGGGCGAAGAATCACGTCATAATATTTCAAATCAGCCATTATGCGTACACCTCCTCAATCTTTGCAACAGCATCCTTCGTGATCACCAGGCTGTCGTACTTCACAATGTCATAAACATTGATCGCATTGTAGAGAGCGGTTCTCACTTCCGGAAGATTTCTCGCGGAGAGAATGACATTCTCATTTTTGTCGCCGAGCACAACCAGGGCCTTATTGACCTTCAAGCTGTTCAGCACCGCCGCCATCTTCTTTGTCTTGATCTCGTCAAAGCTCAGGGAGTCAAGCACGAAAATCTTGTCGGCAACCACTCTGGAGGTAAGCGCGGACTTCACTGCAATCGCCTTTTCCTTGCGGTTCATCTTGAACGAATAATCTCTCGGCTTCGGGGCGAATACAACGCCGCCGCCCTTCCACTGCGGAGCTCTGGTCGAGCCCTGTCTCGCATGGCCGGTACCCTTCTGCTTCCACGGCTTTCTTCCGCCGCCGCTCACTTCTGCGCGGGTCTTCGCGCTCTGCGTACCCTGGCGCTTGTTTGCAAGCTGGCTCACAACCGCCATGTGCATCAAATGCTCGTTTACTTCTACGCCGAAGACGGCATCGTTCAATTCCATCGTGCCTACTTCGCTGCCTTCCATATTATAAACCTTTACGTTCGCCATTCTGGTATTCCTCCTTTCTCAAGCGTTCTAGTTTGCGCTCTTCACGGTTTCCTTCAGTACCACAAGGGCCTTCTTCGGTCCCGGCACCGCACCCTTCACCAGGATGATATTGTTTTCCGTATCAATTCTGACAACCTCGAGATTCTGTACGGTCGCTCTCACATGACCCATCTGGCCCGGCATGTGCTTGCCCTTGAACACACGGCCCGGGGTGGTTGCCGGTCCGTTGGAGCCCGCATGTCTGTGATATTTGGAACCGTGTCCCATCGGTCCTCTGGACAGGCCGTGGCGCTTGATCGCACCCTGGAATCCCTTGCCCTTGGTCGTTCCGGTTGCGTCAACCCTGTCGCCCTCGGCAAAGATATCGACCTTGATCTCCTGGCCTACCTGGTAGTCAGCTGCGTTCTCAAACCTGAATTCCCTGAGAAATCTTTTGTTTGCAACACCCGCCTTCGCGAAATGTCCCTTTCTCGGCTTGTTTACAAGGACATCCCTGATGTCGCCGAAGCCGACCTGAACTGCATTGTAGCCGTCCGTCTCAACGGTCTTGACCTGCGTTACTGCGCACGGTCCCGCCTGCAGTACCGTTACCGGAGTAAGCACTCCGTTCTCCCCGAAGATCTGCGTCATGCCGACCTTCGCAGCTAAAATAGCCTTCTTCATAACTTTTGCACCTCCTGTTTAATCTACAGCGGATCGGAGCGATTTCTCCCCGATCATCCTAGACGGTTTATAAAAACCCTAAGGATTATTCTTTTTGTCCGCCTTCTATATAAAAGGCATACCATGATGAAACGTTATTTCATCTTGATATCGATGTACACGCCAGCCGGCATCTCCAGTCTCGACAGCGCATCCACCGTCTTCTGGGTCGGGGCAATGATATCAATCAGCCTCTTGTGCGTTCTCTGCTCAAACTGCTCTCTGGAATCCTTGTACTTGTGTACGGCACGGAGAATCGTAACCACTTCCTTCTTCGTCGGCAGCGGCACCGGTCCGCTCACCTTAGATCCCGTCTTTTTTACTGTTTCGATGATTTTTGCAGCAGATGAATCAATCAGCTGATGATCATAAGCCTTGAGAGTAATTCTCATAACCTGACTTGCCATAAAAAAAGTCGCCTCCTTTTCGCACTTCATTGCAGTACGACAAGCGGTGACTGTACACTCACCCGTGTGTTTCGCACTTGAAGGAATGAAAACGCGGGCTTTTGCCCTTCTGCGTCCCTTGGCTTCATCCCGAAAAAGCCGAGTCCACGGTTTTCTGTCTTTTTCACGTCCGATTCTGCAGACGCACTCCGACAGACTATTTATCTGTACAGTGACTTGTCGCCAGTTTCGATAACTTGACATTCGCTCCACGGAAAACCTGCCCCGGAAAAGGCAGCAACCTCACGCTTCTACGCTATCAACGTCACAACGGTTGATATTATACCTTAGAAAACCCTGTATTGCAAGCATTTTCCGAAAATTTTGGCGAAGCCGCAAGACAAAATTTCTCAAATTTTCCTGCCGCTCTTTGTGCAGGATGCACAATTTCAAAGTACCTCGCCGTAAAAAACAGCACTATACACGCAGCCGTGCGTATCATTTTCCCGCGCCGGCACAGGGATCTCTCCCTGGCCCTGACGGCATCAGCGCATCCACCGCCCTGATGCCCCGCACGGCAGTACCAGACCGTTTCCGCTCACCGGAAGGCCGAGCTCATCCGCCTCCGTACACCCGCCGAAACGCCTCAGCTCAAGTCCCAGCAGATAGCGGAGCACGGCCGGCTGCAGTCCGGTTGTGTAGGAATTAATCAGGAAAAACAGCGGTTCCTCCGAAAGAACGCCGGTACACAGCTTTACAAAATCATGGATGCTGTCCTCAATCTTCCATATTTCGCCCTTCGGCCCGCGCCCGTAGGACGGCGGATCCATAATCACGGCGTCATAGCGGCTGCCCCGCCGGATTTCCCGCTCCACAAACTTGCGGCAGTCGTCCACAATATAGCGGATCGGTGCTCCGGAAAGCCCGGAAGCCGCCGCGTTCTCCTTCGCCCAGGTCACCATGCCCTTCGACGCATCCACATGCGTGACGGCCGCACCCGCCGCCGCCGCGGCCGCTGTGGCTCCGCCGGTGTACGCAAACAGGTTGAGCACCCGGACCGGCTGTTCCGGTTTTTCCGCTCTTCTGGTGCGGATCAACCCGGAAAACCAGTCCCAGTTGGCTGCCTGTTCCGGAAAAAGCCCGGTGTGCTTGAACGCGAAGGGCTGCAGGTGGAAGCGCAGCCCGCCGTAGCTGATCTGCCACTGCTCCGGCAGGTCAAAAAACTCCCACTCACCTCCGCCCTTGCTGCTGCGGTGATAATGCGCGTTCGGTCTGCGCCAGCCTGCGTGCGTCCGCTCCGTTTTCCAGATCACCTGCGGATCGGGCCGCACCAGCAGATAATCTCCCCACCGCTCCAGCTTTTCGCCGTCCGAGGTGTCAAGCACCTCATAATCCTTCCATCCGTCCGCTGTCCACATTGCCGTGCTCCTCCTAATCATACGGGCGGCTTCTCTCCGCACGCCTCTATCTTGCCGTCTCCACCGGCTCAAACCGTATCCGAACCTTCGGCAGCGCCGTGATGGTGGTATAGCTGTTCATCAGCCCGTCCTCCAGGTTCAGATCATTCTCCCCGCCGGCTGGAGGTGCGAAAAGCCTGAGCGGCAGATCGCACGCACCTTCAAGCGGTTTTTCATAGAACGCGCTCATCAGGTCAATCGTCTTTGCCTTCGGCGATTTGTAAAACCACGTCCCGTTCAGCTCGAGCATCAGATTGGAATCATCCTCAAAAACCACCTCACAGAAATGCGGATTCCGATCAAAATGAAGCGGGATCGCAAGTCCGTCTGCATCCTCCGCACCGCCCCAGCGCAGAGTAACCGGCAGGGAAACTTCCCCCTGCAGCGTCATCTCCGGGCTGAAATAGTCGTCATGAATTATTTCCTTATACGTATGCAGAAGCGGCTGTGCAATGCCGACCTGCGCATTGTTCGGGTCCTCAATCTCAAGGCCGAGCCTGCCCCGGTCACGGAACTGATACATGGAAAAGCTTGTAAACCAGGAAGCCCCCTCCTGCCGGATCAGATCACAGAATTCCCGAACCATTGCCGCCTGATCGTAAGGCCCCGTCACATCTCCGTCCGCGTTCAGCTCGCTCATCATCATCGGCTTCGCCGTGCCGCCGTTGAGCTCTTTAAAACGATCGTACGTACGCTTCGTATACTGATAGATATCGCGGATGCTGCCCCGGCTGTGAGAGCTTCCCCCGCGCTCCGCCACGTCGTAAGGCCAGCCCCAGTGCAGCGCGAAATACTTGTCAATGGACCACATATCCGTATCGCGCACCGCCTGTGCAAATTCCTGTTCCATCTCAATCTCCGTCCTGCCCTCATCCACGCCTCCGGTGCAGAGGATGGTCCGCACGTTCGGCGCGTGCTCCCTGAGAATCGCACAGAAATGGCAGTAGAATTCACCGATCTCTTTATAGCTGCTGCGCTTTGTAAAGCTGAACCAGTTTCCGGTGCATTCGTGATTGATGCGCAGCATCATGCGGCCGAACGGCCTGAGATCCTTCGCGATCGCAATCAGATGCTCGTCCGATACATGCGGATCGATTGTCAGTGTGAGCGTCACATCCTGGCCGTGACGGCGGATGTCCCGCATATAGCTGAACGGCTCTCCCTCCGTACTTCCGTTCAGACCGCCCCGGTATGTAAAATAGTCGTCGTACGGGTAATCCCACGCAAACGAAACATTCGGATTTGCGTGAACCACGCTCGCCCGGCCCGGCCAGCCTGCATCAAGCGGATAATAGCAGTACATCAGGCTGATGCTGCGGTGCGGCCTGCCCAGCGCGTGCAGGATATAATCCTGATCCAAATATTCTCCGCGCTCGGAACCGTCTCCCAGATCCACCGCGCATTTTGCTTTCCCCATATGAAGGGAATACGCCCTGTATTCACTCATACCTTCCTCCGTTCCCGCGGCCGCCCCCCAACAGAACGCCGCGCAAATACCGTATTTTTCGTTATTATGATACCAGAACGCCGGGAAAAATGCAAGGGCTGCAGCCCCGAACCTTCTGCATCTGCCCCGGCAAGCCCGGAAGAAAAAAACTGCCCGCGGCATCCTTTTCCCGCATCGGCAGCCGATAAAAACAGTTGCATTTTTTTTAATATATGGTACAATTTAGCTGTTGCAATTTCCTGCAGCCCCGCCTTTGGCCGGCCTGCAGCCATAATTCCAAACAAGGAGGGTTACTTATGCCGATATGGGCAATTGTTGTACTTATTATCCTTGCCGTTCTGCTTATCGCATTTATCGGGCTTGCGATCTACGCGAATAAGCTGCAGAAAAAATCCGAGGCATCCCAGGAGCAGATTCGCGCAAATGCACAGACATATTCCATTCTCGTGATCGACAAAAAAAGGATGAAACTGAAGGAAGCAGGATTTCCGCAGCTTGTCGTCGATCAGACCCCAAAGGCGCTCCGGGGCGCAAAGGTTCCGGTTGTCAAGGCAAAAATCGGTCCGAAGGTCACCAATCTGATGTGCGACGAAAAGATTTTTGATCTCATTCCGGTTAAGAAGGAAGTTAAGGCCGTGATGAACGGCATTTATATTATCGACGTGCGCGGCCTTCGCGGCGGACTTGAGCAGAAGCCGGTAAAGCAGAGCTGGCTGAAGCGCACGAAGGCAAAGCTGCTGAAGAAGCCGGAAAAAATCGAAGCAGAAACAAATAAGGCGGAGACCGGCAAGAAAAACGCAAAAAAGGACTGACGGCGGCTGACAACACAGACGGAAGGGAAAAGCAAAGATAAGCCCGAAAGCTGATTTTGCAGGATGCTGAAAACCACGTTAAAACGACGAAGCAGCAAATAGAAGGACATTATAAAAAACCCGCCGGGCAGAGAAAGATTTCCCTGCCCGGCGGGTTTTATGCTGCGCTATAGACTTCTCTGTAGCTGCTGCAGCTTTTCTCCTGCTGCGCTGCCGCTTTCCACGCCGCGCCAGCAGCTCTCAACACTGCTGCCGCAGACTTTTTCCTGCTGCGCTGCCGCTTTCCACGCCGCGCCGGCAGCTCTCAACACCGCTGCCGCAGACTTTTTCCACGCCGCGCTGCAGCTTTCCCTGCCGCGCCGGGCCGTTTCTTTATTACCGGCAGCAATTATGCCGCCCGGTTCTCACGGCTTCAGCGGCTCCACCCGAACCGAGAGCTCACATTCCGAAACATGCTGATAATTCATCGCCAGCATATATTTCAATTTCAGCACAAGCAGCTGCCCGCTCTCCTCCAGTTCAATCCCGCGCGTTGTGATGCCGAGCATCAGATCACCGTAGGGCGTATTGTAATAGGTCATATTCATCCTGTCTTTCTCAAACAGAATATGGACATTGATATTTCCTTTTTTTGTAAGTTCCACGACATGCTCTGAAATCTTCAGCATACATTTCGAAACCGCCTGCTCCTCCTCCGACAGCTCGTCGTAAATCAGATAATGCTTCCCGTTTTTGCAGTAATACTCACCGCGGCTGATCACCTCCACCGCTTCCTCCGTCTCCGCCTCAAACTGCAGCCCGGAAACGGTAATAAGCACATCCTTTGTCATAACCGCTTTGCACCCTTCCGCCGCCTGCTGCCCGCCTGAGGGGCGCTCTGCGGCTATTCAAACGTCTTGATGGCAACATTCTTTGTCTCAATCACATTGCACGGCAGAATGGAATTGGCAAACGAACGGAACTTCTCCGCACCGTCGCTCACATAAAATCTGTGTTCCGGAACCTCCGGGCTGCTGTTCAGCTCCCCGCGTTCCGTCAGCAGCTGCTTCAGGCATTTCGCCGTTTCAACCGCCGGATTGACGAGGGTCACTCCGCCGCCGAGCACCTCCTGCACCACATCCCGGATCAGATTGCTCAGCAGCGGATAATGCGTGCATCCAAGCACAAGCGAATCAACATCCTTTCCCCGGAATTCCCCGAGATATCTCCGGGCCACTTCCCGCGTAACGGAATCATAGATCCATCCCTCCTCCACAAGAGGGACAAAGAGAGGGCACGCCTTGCCGAATACGTTCAGCTCCGGGCTGATATTGTAGATATGCTTGTTGTACATCCCGCTGCGTATTGTGCCCTCGGTTCCAATCACGCCGATACTCCCGTTCCTGGTTACGCCCGCCGCCGTCCTCGCTCCCGGCTCCACCACATCTATAATCGGCAGGTCAAATTCTTTTCGCATGGTATCAACCGCAAGTGCGGACGCCGTGTTGCATGCCACAACAACCACCTTGACTCCCTGTGAAATGAGAAATTTCGTGATCTGCCTGGAATACTCCGTCACGGTTTCCTTTGACTTGCTGCCGTAAGGCACCCGCGCCGTATCTCCGTAATATAAAATCCTCTCCCCCGGCAGCCGGCTCATTATCTCCTTTGCCACCGTCAATCCGCCCACACCGGAGTCAAACACTCCGACCGGCAACCCGCAATCCATTCCCATTCCCTCCTGTGCTGCCCGCAATGCTGCGCAACCCGCCGTCTTATAATAACTCTGCTACGCATTTACCGCTTCCGGTATCTGCGCCTGCCGTCATCCGTCTGCGGATTTATCAGCTTCCGTCTCTGCCGCTTCTGCTCTGCTCAGCGCTCCAGCGCCAGCTCCAGCAGCCGGCCGACAAGCTCCCTCTTGGAAATGCCCTGCGCCTCCCACAGCATCGGATACATGCTGATGGATGTAAAGCCCGGAAGCGTATTGATCTCGTTAAACACCACCTCGTTCGTGCCTTCTTCCAGGAAGAAATCGACGCGCGCCAGCCCGAAGCCGTCCACCGCACGGAAAATGCACACGGCATCTTCCCGGATTTCCTCCGTCTTCCCCTCCGGAAGCTCCGGAGAAATCACCGTTTTGGACTCTTCATTGTTGTATTTGGCATCGTAATCGTAAAATTCCGCCGCCGCAAGAATTTCCCCGACGCCGGACGGGCGCGGCTGTGTGCCTCCCAGCACGGCGCATTCAAGCTCCCGGCCCCGGATCGCCTCCTCCACCAAAAGCTTGCGGTCGTGCTCTGCGGCCAGCAGAAGCCCTTTGATCAGCTCCCCCCGTGAATCTGCCCTGGAAACCCCGCAGGAGGAGCCGGCATTGGCCGGCTTGATAAACACCGGATAGGGCAGCGTTTCTTCCACGCGCCGGGCAACCGCTTCCGCGTCTTTGAGTTCCTCCCGGAAAATACCTAAATATTTTGCCTGCCGGATACCAAGCTGCGCCACAATCTGCTTTGTGTAAAGCTTATCCATGGACACCGCGGATGCGAGCACTCCGCAGCCGGCATAGGGCAGTCCTGCCAGTTCGAACAGCCCCTGAACCGTACCGTCCTCCCCGTAGAGACCATGCAGCGCCGGAAAAACAACATCGACCGGAATCATGGACACCTCCGCACTTTTTCCCGAATCCGGACGTTCAAACACAAGCACCGACTTCATGCCCGCATCGGGCGCAAGCACTGCGCTTTTTGTCCCGTTCCGCCAGGACCCGTCCGCGATCAGATCCGTCCGTTCCACGTACAGCCATCTTCCTTCCTTCGTTATCCCGATCAGCAATACAATATATTTTTCCGGATCAATTGCCTCCGCAATCGTCCGTGCGGACATACAGGATACCTCATGCTCCGAGGACTGTCCGCCGAATAGTACAGCCACTGTTTTCTTCATATCTCTCCTCATTCTGCCGATGCTGCGGCATTTTCCTTCCGGCAGTCAGACACCGCTTTTCCGCCGTTACACCATCTTATGCGGAAAAGCGGCGCTCTTGCCATCTCCCACAAATTTCCATTTTATAATGTCGGTTTCAGCCCGCCTCCGTCCTTCCGATCCACCGAATCATTCTGCACCGCATGCGGGCTGCATCCGCGATTTATACTCTGCCTTCCGATCCGCCGAGTCGCTGTCCTGGCATTGACCCCGTGCCGGCAGGCCTTTTAAGACTCTACTGCACATTCTACACTGATTCCCTGCATTATTCAAGCAAAAACATGAAAAACGGCATACTGACCGCATGAATGAAACTCTTCGATACGGGTATACTCTTGCATACATAAAAGAGATTCCGCTCCGCTGCGGCGGCAGAATCCCCGCCGTTTCTGCACGGCACAGGCTGCGCGGTACATGAATAATAATAAATCAAGAAAGCTGAAAGGAAAGAAGAGATATGAAAGACATGAAAAAAGAGATAAAAAACCAGCTGACCGCAAAAATCACAGGAGGAACCTCAAATCAGCCCTCTCCTCCGCATGCACGCATGATCTGGCCCGGCTTTGCCGCGCTGCTTGTTCTGCTGTGCGTCCTGTTCTATTTTTGGTTCGGACTGCTGCTTTTTCTGACCGGCTGCCGCGGCGCTGCGGACGAAACTGCTCCTCTTGCTATGGAAACCTCATTGCAGGAATCCGTTGCTGACGAGGTGCTGCGTCTGCACATTATCGCCGACAGTAATTCGGACGCCGACCAGCAGGTAAAGCTTCTGGTGAAGGAGGCTGTGCTTACATATCTAAAGCCCTGCCTCGAAGGCGTAACCACAAAGAAGGAAGCCATCGACGTAATCTCAGGGCAGCTTAACGATCTGTCCCGCACCGCCTCTCAGGTTCTCAGAGAACAGGGTTTTTCCTACTCCGCCGCCGCAGAGCTTACACGCAGCTATTTCCCGATTAAAACCTACGGCGATCTGAGACTGCCGGCGGGGGAATACGACGCTTTGAAAATCCGTCTGGGCAGCGCCTCCGGAAAAAACTGGTGGTGCCTTGTTTTTCCTCAGCTGTGCTTTGCCGACCTCACCTACGGCGTTCTTCCGGAAGAATCCCGCGAGGAGCTGCGCGCTCTGCTTACGGAGGATGAATTCCGGCTGCTGTTTTCAGAGGAGGACAAAGCCGCACTTTCTTTCCCGGAATCCGCAGCCCCTCTTCGGATTTTATCAGCCGAGGCCGATGCCGCTGCAGATCCGGCCTCCGCGGCGCAGACGCTGTTTCCTGCCAAATATGTATATGCCGGGCGGCATCTTCAGGGGAAAGAAACTGCATCGGCCGCAGAGGCAAATGCCCTGATCGTTATCCTGCCGGACGAAGCCTATCTGTCGGCCAGGCTCGCTCCCGTCACAGCCGAACCGGAGGACGCGCCCGCCGTCCGGTTCTGGATTGCGGAGCAGCTGAAAAAGCTGTTTGAATAACAGGAAATTGGTACGGCCTGCCGCAGGAAACTCAGAATTCAGACGGCTTTCCGTAAAAAAACCGCCGCACCGGATAACTTCCGGCGCAGCGGTTTTTCAATTCTTGAAAACGCAAGAATGTCCGCCTGCACATCGGCAGAGCGTTCTCTTTCCCCTGTTTCAGGCCTTTCCAACAGAGCCGAACAGCTCCATCTTCTCCTTAATCGTTGCCTTGATCGCCTCAAAACCCGGCGCCAGAAGCTTTCTCGGGTCAAAGCCCTTGCCGGAAAGATCCTTGCCTTCCTCGACATATTTTCTTGTCGCTGCCGCGAACGAAAGCTGGCATTCGGTATTTACATTGATTTTTGCCACGCCGAGCGAGATTGCCTTCTTAATCATATCCTCCGGGATACCGGTGCCGCCGTGCAGCACGAGCGGCATGTCGCCGGTCAGCTTCTGAACGGCATCCAGCGTCTCAAAGCTCAGGCCCTCCCAGTTATCCGGATACTTGCCGTGGATGTTGCCGATGCCGGCTGCCAGCATCGTTACGCCGAGATCCGCGATCTGCTTGCATTCCTGCGGATCCGCGCACTCGCCGCGGCCGACCACGCCGTCCTCCTCACCGCCGATGGAGCCGACCTCTGCCTCCAGGGAAAGCCCCTTCTGCTCGCATACGGCAACAAGTTCTTTTGTCTTTTCCACATTCTCCGCGATCGGATAGTGGGAGCCGTCAAACATAATGGAGGAAAAGCCCGCCTCAATACACTTGTAGCAGCCCTCGTAAGAGCCGTGATCCAGATGCAGCGCAACCGGAACCGTAATGTTAAGCTCCTCGATCATCGCCTTCACCATGGCCGCCACGGTCTTGTAGCCCGTCATATACTTGCCCGCCCCCTCGGAAACGCCGAGGATAATCGGAGAATTGCACTCCTGCGCCGTCAGCAGCGCCGCCTTCGTCCACTCGAGATTATTGATATTGAACTGGCCAACCGCATACTTGCCAGCCTTTGCCTTCTGAAGCATATCCTTTGCCGATACTAACATTTGAAATCCTCCTTAATTATGATAACGGATGCTGCGCGGCACCGTCTGCCTGCCCGATAAGAGGCTGCAGCAACACTTGTATTCAGTATACTACAACTCGTCCGAAAATGGAACCATTTTTTTCAATCCACCGGATGTACGCCTTAGTATTCCAGCAGAGCCCCGGCATATTCCCGGGGAATTATGGTATGCTGCTCATACTCCTTCTGCAGAGAGGCATATTCCGCCGGGGAGGCGGAAAGCGCCGTCCGCAGATCCTTTTGAATTTTCCGGACAATTTCCCGGAACAGCGGTGTCCGGTGAACCTCCGGCTGTTCCTGTCCGACGTTTCTGCCAGCGGCGCGGGATATGCCGGTCAGCTCAACGCAGGCATCCTTCAGAAGGTTGAGCATAATGTCAACCCCGTAAAAGTCAATCTGCTTCCAGTCCTCACATTCCTCAAAATCAATATGACCGCCCGCCGCAACCACCAGCGGAATCAGCAGGCATGAGCTCCACTCCACCGCAAGCAGTTCGCAGGCTTCCGGGGAGGAATCCGAAAAATATTGACTGTAAAAGTCTTTCGGCGCGTCCTGCTCGACGCTTCCGACATTAAAAGCATACAGACAGGCGTAATAATCGTTTGCAAAATCCCGGAAATCCGCAGGCACAGTCCGTCCCATAAGATAATCCCACAGCAGGCCGCGCGCATGCTGCAGGCCGCGGGAAACCGCACGGTTGCTTTCGGCAAGTCCCTGACTGAGCGTATTGATAAAGCGTTCCAGGACAAGCAGGTTTGCAAGCAGGCGCACACGGTCATCACTGTCCGCAAACGCTCTGTTTGCAGCAGCCGTAAAATTCAGCAGCCATTCGCCGGTCTGCGCGCCCTCCAAAGCGGAAAAATCGGCAGTGGTACCATGTCTTAATTGTTTCAGCAACTGCTCCATATTAGATCTGTGCGGAGTGATAATTTCTATATCCACTTCCGGGTGAATATTCCCATATGCAGTAAGCATATCCATCAGATTATCTTTAGACTTCATATAGTCATCAATGATTATTTCATCACTGAATCCAAGGCGTTTCAAAATAAGCGCAGATACCACACCAGTACGATCTTTGCCCGCTGTACAAAAATACATAACCTTGGATTCTGCATTCATAATGGTATCAATAATATTTTTCATTTTATCATCTATCATTTGCTGGTATACCAAATGCAGATGCTCAAGTGATTTCGGCGTATCGCCACCGCCCGTAACCGGAAGATGAAAATATCTGAATCCTTCTATTTCTTTAAGGCTGCAGGGCTTTTTAAGAAGCTCCTCATCGGACCTTAAATCTACAATCGTAATTATGTTGTTATCTAATAACCACTGGATTTCTTTATCAGTCAAATTGTCCGGAAAATCACTTCTGAAATACTGATTTGTTCCTGTTGGCAGTACTCGTGTATTCCTTGTCGATTGCAATAAAGAACTCATATACATATCCTCCTCATATATTGTTCTTTTAATTATATCACTTTCATTTTTTGTTTACCATATAAATACAGATCGCAATAACCGTCAAGCCGTATGTCTTTTGCTGAAAAAAACAGATGATATTCACCGGAACCCGCCAAATGTCCATTAATCGAAAAAGCCCGGCGGCCGCCGGGTTTTCGTACACACATAAAATAAATTAATCAAATCAACTAAATTCTTCTTACAATTCCTTTGTTTCTGTCGGCATTTTGCAGGCAGGCGTATTTTGTAAGCTCAAAAGCTTTTTGGAGCATCATTACAAAGGTGACAGCCGAAGACGGTTAAAAACACCGGATGCTTCTGACAGCAGGGACAGCCGCACATAACAGGATCATCCGGTACTTCCGCAGCATCATTCAGCCATTCCAGAACAGCTTTTTGATTGATCATGCTCTTATCTACCCTGGAAATCAGTTTATAAAACTCATCTAAACAGGGAAATAAAAGTTCCTCATTCGGCTGATAGTCCAGAAACTCCCACCCGGTTTTCTTTTTCGCCCCCTCTACGGCATTCAGCAGAAAACACTTTATTTCATCAAAATTTTCATCGTTCCATGGCATATCACAAACGTCAAAGCCCGCTGTTCCGCTGCCGATTGCACTTTGATCCTTTTCCAAAAGCCATATTATCATGTGCTTTTCATCATCGTTTTTTGCCAGATTTGTTCCGCTCAGTCCCAAGGTACTGATAAATACGCTTGTCAGCCCATTGCTCATCGAAATAGATTGTCCGAATATCTCAAGTGAAATGGTGTTTCCCACATTCTCCTCCCCCGGTTAGTTTCCGTCCGGTGCCATCCTTCCACTGCTTTTCCTGTCGCTCGTACCGCAGGAAATTGTATTGCCGGATAAACCGTCAGATACTGCCGTCATCACCCGGCGGCAAAAAGAATATTCCCTGTCTACGACATACTTATCTTTTCCTTTTCCATTTCAAGCAGAGCGGCCAGACTCGTCTCGCCGTGCGTTCTGCAGAGGACGATCTCGGCTTCCAGCACTTCCAGCATTTCGGCTTTGCTGATAAAATCCGTTATACGCTCTCCCTCCTGAATTCCCTCGATAAAGTGAATTTCGCGGCAGTATTGACCATCTATCTGTTTATACCAGATCCATGTTTCAAGCGGACCAAAGCATAAATGTTTGACAACAGCCTGTCTCCCGACAGCATTATATTCTGTGTCCGGCGCATCATGCAGCCATGCTCCGACCATGAATCCCATGACATCCGCCCCCATCAAATCATTCCAATTACTCTAGAAGCTTAAACCCCTTTGAAACTGCGTTTTCCGAATACGGGGCAGCTATGAATAACAGCATGCCCCTATAAAATACACCACTTTTCGCTGCGGAAATATACCAACTATATAACATAATTATGGGCTTCCATCCCTCCATTGTGTCAGTCGTTTTTAATCCGCCAATACTCCATGCCATTTCTGCCCAGAAGCCGTTCACCAATCATGTCACGGCGGATAGTACAAAAATCATCATAGAAATCAGCAATAATTATATTTACTTCCCGTTCGGAATATATCCTGTTAAATTCAAATGCTTCGGCAATAACTTCCAAAACAATGCGTTCCTTTTTAAGCTGAGCTGGAATTGATTTTAATTTCCCGTACTCAAAAAAAGCATCTATCACTCTCTGCCGATAATCTGCATCCCGCTTTGCCTGTTTTTGCGCCTCGTCAGATTCCTGTTGCAGTATTTCCAATATGCTGGTCTGAAATATCTCTTTGTTCAGGGAATACATCATATAATACTGATTTTTATATGCGGCGACCGCGCCGGCGTCCGACAGCTTTTTCAGATGGAAGGAAATTGTGGACGCAGTGAGACCCAGGCGCTCTGCCAATCTCTCAACATACATATCCTCAACAGCAAGTGATTTCAATATCTGCAGCCGTGACTTATCCGCCAGACACTTGAACAGGCTGATTGCTTCTGTTTCAGTCATATAGTTTCCTCCCAGATTTGCATAAATATATCCCTGATTTCCCGGACGATTTCGAGCTTAATGCTTTCAATGTGCATTTTTTTAACATCCCCATGCTGTTCGGCTTTTTCATAAGAAACCGTCCAGCTCGACGGAATCTGCTCTGCTTTTTGTAAGAAAAAACGCTTCATTGCTGATTCGTCCTTTCCGCAAGCCTTTTCTGCAGCAGAAAAAATCGTTTTGAAAATCTCATAGACGTTTGCCCGGATTTTTTCAAAATTTCCTTCATCTATGCGGTCATCCGCAGCAAACCGCTCACAGCGCTGTCTACAGGCTGCAATCTTTTCATCAAGATACAACTCAAATTTTGTTTGTTTTTCATTCATATTTTTGTTCTCCAATTATAATACTATCACACCGCGGCCGATAAAATCAATATGATCCGATGCCTCATTTGTACCGCCGAACATATTATTTGCGCCGACTGCAATGTGAAACGTGCCGCACATTTTTTCATCCAAAACAGTATAGCCGCACAGATCCGTTACATTGGGGTTCATGCCAAAGCCAAGCTCGCAAACAACCCTATTTTCCTGCGGCTGCTTCTCGAAAAAGGCAGTGATTTCAGGCTGGCTGCTGCCGCTTATCCGGCCGTCCCTGATATGCAGCAGAACATGTTCATATTTAACGCCGTCAAGATAAAAAACTTCAAAATAAACAGTTCCCTGCGTTTTGTCCTCAACGGGAGCAATATAAATCTCGCCGCACGGAAGATCGCCATCTCCGGCATCAATATGCCACACTCTACCGGTCAGCTCAAAAGAAAGCTCACAATCCTCCCCCGTGCGGAGCAGCACTTTCCCGGCTCCCTCAAAGCGGTCTTTTGCCTGTCTGCAGGCCTCATAAACAGCCGGGTAATCAATGTCATACGCTCTCTCCATGCGCTGAATATAATCCTGCGGGTTGAGACCGGATTCCTCTGCATTTGCCTCCGTGGGGATTCTGATTTGTGTAAAGCGCCTGCAGGTCATGAGCTTTGAAAAGAGCTGCGCCATATATCTGCGGTAAAGCTCAAACTTGTCATTATCAATTTCATATCCGAGAATAACAGGGCGATAAGCAAATACATCAAGAACCGCATCAAAGCTGGAAAACAAATCAAAATACTTCTCTTCATAACAGCTTTCTTTTGCCGCAAGGAAGATATCCCGATTTACAGATCGGGACTGCTGCAGCAATACGGGCGTCGCTCCAATTTCCGCAACAGCTGCCATGAAATTGTTTGCGATTTCCTTGTCAGCATCCTCTCCCCAGAAATGAACAAGGATCAATTCACCGGAAGATATGCCGCTGGCTTTCACAATTTTTGAAATCGTTTTTCTATCCATATAATTTCAAACCTCCAGTCCGATTGTGCTTTTTATTTTATCACAGCATTATTAAAATTTCAAGTTTGATTTTATATTTATAAAATCAAACTTGAAATATTGATTTTATTATCTATTAAGGTTGATTTCTTCTATGGGCAAAACAATTTCATTATCGACCAAAGCCTGCCTTTTTTCTATAAGTAAAACAATTTCATTATCGACCAAGGCTTTCTTTCTATAAGTAAAACAACTTCATTATCGACCAAGGCTTGCTTTCTTCTATGAGCAAAACGATTTCATTATCGATCAAAGCCTGCTTTCTTCTTTAGGCAATATAATTCCATCATCAATCAAGGCTGTATTTCTTCTTTTGGCAAAACAAAATGTCAAATCTCCAAAGGCAAAAGATTCGACACCGCAGATTATTGCCGCCAAAAAACGCATTCTGTCTGTAACGCTTATTAAAGTAAAAACTGCTGATTACAGCCGCTGTTTCAGCATAAAAAATGAGGGGGCAAGGTGTTGATACCTTCCCCCTCATAAAGCGTTACCTTTGATTGTATATGAAAATCGATCCTGTATTAATAATTTCCTCAACGGCTCTGCGGAAATTGTTCCCTCTCTGCACCCATCCAAGCCGCTTATCCGTTTTTGACGTGCCGTTTTCTTCTGCTGGTGAACGTGTTTTACCACGGGAAAACATGTACTGAGCCTGATAAAAATCACCGGCTGCATGCCTGTAAAGTACAATGCCCGCGTAGATGCATCTGTATTGCTGCAGCACTCTTCGCGGGAAATCCGGCAAGTCTTCTATTTTCGGGTTCGCCGCCCGTTTGCAAATCTTTATTTCCGGTTACTATCTGATTACAAGCCTTCTATTTTCGGGTTCGCCGCCCGTTTGCAAGTCTCTATTTCCGTTTCACCATCCGTTTGCAAACCTTTATTTCCGATTCACCGCCCGTTTACGAGCTGTTCCATAACAGCCCTCGCCTCCTCCGCATTTTCCGCAGGCCCGTAATACAGCGTATCGTCCTTCGCAACAAACAGACAGATCCGCTTGAAGCTGTCCGTATCCGAACCGGAACCGGCATAAGGAAGCCAGACATAATCTTCAAAGGCATCCTCCCCGCTCTGCTGCGGCCAGATCACAAAATGCGGAATCTCTGCATCCCCGCGGAACTTTGCGCCGATCTGCTCCGTAAATCCCCGGCTGTCCGATACTCTCCCGCGGTAAACGGAGCGGTCAACCGCAATCATCCCTTCCAGCGTGGCCGGCGTCAGAAGATGCCTTCGCCATGTCACCTCGAAAACCACCTTCACCTTCTTACCGTCAAGGGAGCAGAGCGTGGTGGTTATGTACTTATTATCCGGCTTGAGATAAAATTTAAGTGCGATCCCGGCAGAAACTGCCAGGATCAGCAGTATGGAGATCAGGATCTTGCGAGTTTTCTTCATTCCATCTTCCTTCATTATTTTATCCTTCCATCTTAATCTTTTCCTTCCGGCTTTATTTTTTCTTCCTTCCAAATTTCTTGGTTTTGATGCCGTCAGAAATCGAGTGCCGCCGTATGTTCCAAGGCATGCCTCCCAGTTCGCCTGTCTGCATTTATAAAAATGCCTTATATCTCTATTTTTTCTTTACTCCATAATACAGCTGTTTTATGTCAAAGTCAACCCGATAAAATCTCCTCCGGAAAAGCGGCTGATTCAGTAAAACCTGATGAGCCCCTGCGATGCAGGCAGCTGTCAGATCAGCCCCATCCCCTTTTTGATCCGCAGCTGCTTCAAAAACTCATGCGCGTTCGCAATGCCGTATTCATGGAGAAAATCCTCAAAAATATCATCCATCTCAAAATCCGGCTCATTCATCGCCGCCCACAGCCGGGCATCAAATTCATTCTCGTCAAATTCTCTGTCGTAACCTTCCATATACTCATAAATATCCATTTTTTAACTCCTTCTATTCTCTTTCCTCACTTAACTTATATGCGGGAATTTCCCTTTCTGCGGCTGCATTAATTAAGATTTTCCGCAAAGAAATCCTTTATCTCTGTGGCCTTTCAACCGCTAACGAAACCTGCCTGTTTTATACATGTATTCCAAACATATATTTCCAACACTATTTCCAATATCTTCCTGTATCATTTCTTCCACAGCGCAGCAATTTATCTGCTTTCTTATCTGCCTTCTTATTTATCTTCTCCGTCCGTTTTGTCAGCCGCCGGCCGCTGCACAGCCGGCTCTATTTTCCGCAGAATTGCCGGATACAGCGCCGTAATCCAGAACACCGTCATAAAATACCGGATCGCGTCCGCCGGCATGCCCGCCCCCAGCACAAGCTTCAGACCGCTCTTAAAAAACAGAGTTCCCGCGATCCCAGCTGCAAAACGCAGAATGATCCGTGCAGTGCTCCGGCACCGGCACGAAAATCCGATATGACCCGTTTCCAGATACCAGCCGGCCGCAAAGCCGATTCCCGCTCCGCCGGCCTTTACACAATCCGAGGCCAGCTCCGGTTTTATCATGCCCGTACCGGACAGAAACAATGCATAGCCCGCGGCAAGCAGCCCGGCCGCTGCAAATAATGCTGCAAAAAGCCGTCTTCGGCTTTCCGGCAGGTCTTCCCCAAAGCCAGCCGCGGTCCAAGCTTCGCTGCGGCCTTTATCCCGCAGACTCCCGCCGGCAGAATCCGCAGACTTTCCTCTGTCGTCTGCCGCACAAAGTTTCGCGCCGCCCGCCGAATCCGCAGTCCTCCGCCTGCCGCACACAGCCGCCGCAGGCACAATCGAAACGGCGAAGGAAACCATAACATCCTTCGGCGTGTGCACGCCGAGATACATGCGCGACAGGCCGACCGCCGCAATCGCCGCCGCACACAGGAAGCATGCCGCCGCTTTTTGCCGGCTGCACTTCCATTGCCGCCCGGCAGCGAGAAAAAGAAGGCTGCCGAACAATGCAGTCGCCGACTGCGTATGGCCGCTCGGGAAGGAATAACCGGTCGCAGTCGCCATCGCGCTCTGCACCGGCAGGAAATCCGGATCAAGCATCCATGGCCGGTCAATCCGGAAAGTGATTTTCAGCACCTGCACGACAAGTCCGGAAATAAAGTACACCAGACAGAGCCGGTAGGCCAGTCCCTTGTGAACGCACCAGTACAGCATACAGAGCACTGCCACAACGAAGAGCTCCTCGCCGAGCCAGGTAAACACCTGAAAAAGCGCTGTCGCCGAAGGGTTCCGGTACTCTGCCAATAATCTAAGAAAATCCATTTTTTCCTCCCTCTGCTGCGAACGTTCCCAACAGGCTTCCCGGCCGGGCACGTTCAAGACCATCCGCGCCCCTGTGTACTTCCGCCCATCTGCACTCTGCGCACAAAAAACCGCGCGGAGCCGCCCGACGGCATTCCGCCGTTCGCCTGCTCCGCGCAGTGATACTTCCTACAGTTCCGTTTCCGGCTCCAGCTCCGGCTCTTCTGCCTCATCCTCCTGGAAATCCAGCGACTCGAAATTCCCTTCGTAATTTCCGTCGTCGTAGTTTTCTTCCACCATAATCTCCTCGGCCATATCCGAATCCAGTTTGATATTACGGTAGCGCTTCATCCCCGTACCAGCCGGGATCAGCTTACCAAGAATTACGTTCTCCTTCAGGCCGATCAGCGGATCAATCTTGCCTTTGATCGCTGCCTCCGTCAGTACCTTCGTCGTCTCCTGGAAAGAAGCTGCGGACAGGAAGGAGTTCGTCGCGAGAGACGCTTTCGTGATACCGAGCATCACCTGCTTGCCTTCCGGCGGCTCCTGACCCTCTGCGGTCAGCCTTGCGACCTCGTCCTCATAATCCAGCAGATCAACCATCGCGCCCGGCAGGAAATCCGAATCGCCGTTGTTCTCGATGCGCACCTTTTTGAGCATCTGACGCACGATCACCTCGATATGCTTGTCGTTGATCTCAACACCCTGCAGACGGTAAACACGCTGCACTTCCTGGATCATATAATCCTGAACGGCGCGCACACCCTTGATCTTGAGGATATCATGCGGATTCACGCTTCCTTCGGTCAGCTCGTCGCCGGCCTCGATCACCTGGCCGTCCAGCACCTTGATGCGGGAGCCGTAAGGAATCAGATATGCCTTCGACTCCGCCGTCTCCGTGTTCGTCACAACGACCTCGCGCTTTTTCTTTGTATCCTTGATGGCGATCGTACCGCCGAACTCTGCGATAATTGCAAGTCCTTTCGGCTTTCTCGCCTCAAAAAGCTCCTCCACGCGCGGAAGACCCTGCGTGATATCATCGCCGGCAACACCGCCGGTGTGGAAAGTTCTCATGGTCAGCTGCGTACCCGGCTCGCCGATGGACTGCGCCGCGATAATTCCGACCGCCTCTCCGACCTGCACCGCCGCACCGGTCGCCATATTCGCGCCGTAGCATTTTGCACAGACGCCGGTGTGAGATTTGCACGTCAGTATCGTCCGGATCTTGATCTTCGCGTCAAAGCCAGCCTCCTGGATCTCCTTCTTGGCAACAATTCTCGCTGCGCGCTTCGGCGTAATCATGTGATTCCTCTTGACAATCATCTCGCCGCTGTCGTCGTAGATCGTCTCACAGGAATATCTTCCGGTAATGCGCTCCTCAAGACTCTCGATCACTTCCTTGCCGTCCGTGAACGCCTTGATCCACATGCCCGGAAATTCCTCCGCGCCCTCGGAGCAATCGGTTTCGCGGATAATCAGCTCCTGCGACACATCGACAAGACGCCTGGTCAGATAACCGGAGTCCGCAGTACGCAGCGCGGTATCCGAAAGACCCTTGCGCGCGCCGTGCGCGGAGATGAAATACTCGAGCACGTCCAGACCCTCGCGGAAGTTCGCCTTGATCGGGAGCTCGATCGTCTTGCCGGAGGTATCGGACATCAGGCCGCGCATGCCGGCAAGCTGCTTGATCTGCTTCTCGGAACCGCGGGCGCCGGAATCCGCCATCATGCAGATATTGTTGTATTTGTCAAGGCCGGAGAGCAGACGGTGCGTAATCTCGTCGTCGGCCTCCTTCCACGTCGCAATCACTGCCTTGTAGCGCTCCTCCTCCGTCATAAGACCGCGCCGGTAATTCTTCGCAATGCGGTCGACGGTTGCCTCGGCCTCGTCGATAATTTCCTTCTTAGCGGCCGGCACGGTCATATCCGAGATGGATACGGTCATCGCCGCGATCGTGGAATAGCGGTAGCCCATCGACTTGATGGCATCGAGAGTTTCTGCGGTTGTTGTGGCTCCGTGCGTATTGATGCACTTCTCAAGGATTTTCTTCAGCTGCTTTTTGCCGACATGAAAATCAATCTCCAGATCCAGGAAATTATCGCCCTCGCTGCGGTCGACAAAACCGAGATCCTGCGGGATAATCTCGTTGAACAGCAGACGGCCCAGCGTGGTTTCAATCAGCTTTTCCGCCTCTGTGCCGTCCGGCCGGATTCCCCTGCGCTTCACCTTGATCTTCTGGTGAAGGGTAATCGCGCCGTTCATATACGCGAGAAGCGCCGTATTCGTATCTTCGTAATAATGGCCGAGCAGGTCGTAAGGACGGCAGACAATCGTCCGCCCGCTCTTTTCGTCCACAAGGTACTTGATAAAGCTGTCCTCATTGAACATCCCCTCGCGCTCCGCCTTTCCGGACTGCACGGCCAGATAGCTGTCCGTGAGATCCCTGCGGATATCGTCGAGGTTTGTGTAAACCTTCTCGATGCTGTCCGCGAGCGCCTTGTTGTCGGAGTAGTCAACCATCTTTCCCATCGTCAGGTAATAGATTCCAAGCACCATATCCTGCGACGGCACGGCCACCGGTCCGCCGTCGGACGGCTTTAAGAGGTTGTTTGGCGAGAGCAGCAGGAAACGGCATTCCGCCTGCGCCTCCACAGAGAGCGGCAGATGCACCGCCATCTGATCGCCGTCGAAATCGGCGTTGAACGCGGTACATACCAGCGGATGCAGCTTGATCGCTTTTCCTTCGACAAGCACCGGCTCGAACGCCTGGATGCCGAGACGGTGAAGGGTAGGCGCACGGTTCAGCATAACCGGATGCTCGCGGATCACCTCCTCGAGGATATCCCACACCTCCGGCTGCAGGCGCTCCACCATCTTCTTGGCGGATTTTATGTTATGGGCGATATTTTTCGCCACAAGCTCCTTCATAACAAACGGCTTGAACAGCTCGATCGCCATCTCCTTCGGCAGGCCGCACTGATAAATTTTCAGCTCCGGCCCGACAACGATAACGGAACGTCCCGAATAATCGACGCGCTTTCCAAGCAGGTTCTGACGGAAGCGCCCCTGCTTTCCCTTGAGCATGTCGGAGAGGGATTTGAGCGGGCGGTTTCCCGGGCCGGTCACAGGCCTTCCCCTTCTTCCATTGTCGATCAGCGCATCCACAGCCTCCTGCAGCATCCGCTTCTCGTTGCGCACAATGATATCCGGTGCGCCGAGCTCGAGCAGGCGGTTGAGACGGTTGTTCCGGTTGATGATACGGCGATACAGATCATTCATATCCGAGCTTGCAAAACGGCCGCCGTCCAGCTGCACCATCGGGCGGATATCCGGCGGAATCACCGGAATCACCGTCATAATCATCCACTCCGGCTTGTTTCCGGATTCGCGGAACGCCTCCACCACTTCAAGACGCTTGATGATCCGCGCGCGCTTCTGGCCGGTGGATTCGCGCAGCCCCTTTTTGAGTTCCGCGGATTCCTTCTCCAGATCAATCGCCTGAAGAAGCTCCATTATGGCCTCAGCACCCATGCCGACGCGGAAAGCACTGCCGTATTTCTCATAAGCCTCGCGGTACTCCTTGTCATTGAGTACCTGCTTGTACTGGAGATCGGTCGTCCCCTTGTCGAGCACAATATAGCTTGCAAAATAGAGAACCTTCTCAAGCACCCTCGGAGAGAGATCAAGAATCAGGCCCATGCGGCTCGGAATTCCCTTAAAATACCAGATATGCGAGACCGGAGCGGCAAGCTGGATATGCCCCATTCTTTCGCGGCGCACGCTCGCCTTCGTCACCTCGACGCCGCAGCGGTCGCAGACAACGCCCTTGTAGCGGATCTTCTTGTATTTGCCGCAGTGGCATTCCCAGTCCTTCTGAGGCCCGAAAATCTTCTCGCAGAACAGGCCGTCCTTCTCCGGCTTGAGCGTTCTGTAATTGATGGTCTCCGGCTTTTTCACCTCGCCCCTCGACCACTCAAAAATCTTTTCCGGCGAAGCAAGCCCTATTTTTATCTTGTCATACGTGATTTCCTTCACGCTGTCGTTTACCAAATCGTAAGACATCCCGGCACTCCTTCCATATTGCTTGTCAATGCACAATCAGCCGCACGCGGAGCAAATCTTCGCCCTGCGAAGACTGCCCCTGCTATTTCTGCAGCGGGAAAAGGGCGCTCTGCAAAACTCTTCGCATGCCCTCTGCCCCCTCCGTGCTTACTCTCCGTAGTCCTCGTCGTCGATCTCCCGGAAATCCATGCTGTCGTCGTCCTCGAAGACGTCGAACATCTCGCCGTCCTCGACATTGACCTCCCGGTAGCCGGCATCCTCGTAATTATCGTCATAGCGGAAGCTGTCCTCGCCCTCGATGATCGGGGTCAGCTCTGCGTCGCCGTAGTCGATATTTTCGGTCATGCGGACCTCTTCGCCGTTTTCGTCGAGCACCGTAACGTCAAGAGCAAGCGACTGAAGCTCTTTCAGCAGCACCTTGAAGGACTCCGGAATGCCCGGCTCGGAAATATTCTCGCCCTTGATAATCGCCTCGTAGGTTTTGACGCGCCCGGTCACGTCGTCCGACTTCACGGTCAGGATCTCCTGCAGAATGTGCGCCGCGCCGTAAGCCTCCAGCGCCCACACCTCCATCTCGCCGAAGCGCTGTCCGCCGAACTGCGCCTTGCCGCCGAGCGGCTGCTGCGTCACGAGGGAGTAAGGGCCGGTGGAACGCGCGTGGATCTTGTCATCAACCAGATGGTGAAGCTTTAAGTAGTGCATGAAACCGACCGTGACGGCCCCGTCAAAATACTCGCCGGTACGGCCGTCGCGCAGACGAACCTTGCCGTCCCGGTTAATCGGAACGCCCTCCCACTCCTTGCGGTATTCCTGATTGGTCAGCAGGAACTCCATTACTTCCGGAGCAAGAATATCCTTATATTTTGCTTCAAACTCCTCCAGCGGCGTATTGACGTAATCGTTCGCCAGCTCGAGAGTATCCATAATGTCATTCTCGTTTGCGCCGTCAAAAATCGGCGTTGAAACCTTGAAGCCGAGTACGTTGGCCGCAAGGCTTAAATGAATTTCAAGCACCTGCCCGATATTCATACGGGAAGGTACGCCGAGCGGGTTCAGCACGATATCGAGCGGCCGGCCGTTCGGCAGGAACGGCATATCCTCCACCGGAAGCACGCGGGAAACGACACCCTTGTTTCCGTGGCGGCCTGCCATCTTGTCGCCCACCTGAATTTTTCTCTTCTGCGCAATGTACACGCGGACGGTTTCGTTTACGCCCGGGGAGAGCTCATCGCCGTTCTCCCTCGTAAACACTTTCGCGTCCACGATAATTCCGTATTCTCCGTGCGGAACGCGCAGCGAAGTGTCGCGCACCTCCCTCGCCTTCTCACCGAAAATGGCACGCAGCAGCCTCTCCTCCGCCGTCAGCTCCGTCTCGCCCTTCGGCGTCACCTTGCCGACCAGGATATCCCCGGCGCGCACCTCTGCACCGATGCGGATGATTCCTCTCTCATCCAGATCCTTGAGCGCATCGTCGCCGACACCCGGCACATCACGGGTAATCTCCTCCGGCCCGAGCTTGGTGTCGCGCGCCTCCGCCTCGTACTCCTCAATATGGACGGACGTATAGACGTCCTCCTGAACGAGGCGCTCGGAGAGAAGAACGGCATCCTCGTAGTTGTAGCCCTCCCAGGTCATAAAGCCGATCAGCGGATTTTTGCCGAGCGCAAGCTCGCCGCCCGCAGTGGACGGACCGTCCGCAATAACCTGTCCGGCCTCGATGCGGTCCCCCTTGCTCACGATCGGCCTCTGGTTGATTGAGGTACCCTGGTTGCTGCGCACAAATTTCACGAGACGGTACTCATCCCTCTCGTTGTCGTCTGTGCGGATCACAATTTTATAGGAAGCGGCCAGCTCAACGATGCCGCCGCGCTTTGCCGCGATGCAGGCTCCGGAGTCGATTGCCGTCTTTGTCTCCATCCCCGTGCCGACCACAGGAGAATCCGTAAACAAAAGCGGCACAGCCTGACGCTGCATGTTCGAGCCCATGAGGGCGCGGTTCGCATCGTCGTTCTGCAGGAACGGAATCATGGCGGTTGCCACGGAGAACACCATCCGCGGCGATACGTCCATCAAATCAACCCTGCTCTTCTGGAACAGGGAGGTTTCTTCGCGGAAACGACCGGAAACGTTGTTGTTAACAAAATGGCCGTCCTCGTCCAGACGCTCGTTCGCCTGCGCCACAATATATTTATCCTCCTCGTCCGCAGTAAGGTACACAACCTCATCCGTGACGCGCGGATTTCTCGGATCGGATTTATCCACCTTGCGGTACGGCGCCTCGACGAAGCCGTACTGATTGATGCGCGCGTAGGAAGCCAGCGAGTTGATCAGACCGATGTTCGGACCTTCCGGCGTCTCAATCGGACACATCCTTCCGTAATGCGTATAGTGTACGTCGCGAACCTCAAAGCCCGCGCGGTCACGCGAGAGGCCGCCCGGCCCCAACGCGGACAGACGGCGGATATTCGTCAGCTCGCTGAGCGGGTTGTTCTGATCCATAAACTGGGACAGCTGGGAGCTTCCGAAAAACTCCTTCACCGCCGCAGTCACCGGCTTGATATTAATCAGCGACTGCGGGCTGATGCCCTCGAGATCCTGCGTCGTCATGCGCTCGCGCACAACACGCTCCAGCCTGGAAAGGCCGATGCGGTACTGGTTCTGCAGAAGCTCGCCCACCGCGCGGATACGGCGGTTGCCGAGATGGTCGATATCATCCGCGTTGCCGATGCCGTATTCCAGGTGCATATTGTAATTGATGGAGGCAAAAATGTCCTCTCTCGTGATATGCTTCGGGATCAGATCGGAAGCATCCCTGCGGATGGCTGCCTTGATATCCTCGATATTCTCATTGTCGCGCAGAATGCCCTCCAGAACCGGATAGTAGACCTCCTCCGTGATGCCGAGCTCCTTTTTGTCGCAGTCGACATAAGTGTTCAGATCAACCATCAGGTTCGTAAGCACCTTCACATTGCGCTCCTCCGTCTGCACGACAATCGACGGAACGGCAGCATTCTGGATCTGAACCGCCAGCTCCTCGGTGATCAGAGTGCCGGCGGATATCACCTCTCCGGTTGTCCGGTCAACGACGTCCTCAGCCAGCGTAAGGCCGACAACGCGGTTTTTCAGCGCAAGCTTCTTATTGAATTTATAGCGTCCCACCTTCGCGAGATCGTAGCGTCTCGGATCAAAAAACATCGCGTTGATCAGAGACTCCGCACTCTCCACGGAGAGCGGCTCGCCCGGGCGCAGCTTTTTATAGAGCTCCAGCAGGCCGTCCTGGTAATTGTCGGACGGGTCCTTGGTGAAGCTGGCAAGAATCTTCGGCTCCTCGCCGAACATTTCCTTGATCTGTTCATTCGAGCCGATACCGAGCGCGCGCAGGAGCACGGTGATCGGCACCTTGCGGTTCCGGTCTACGCGAACATAGAAAATATCGTTGGAGTCCGTCTCATATTCAAGCCATGCGCCGCGGTTCGGTATAACGGTACAGGAATAAAGGGTCTTTCCGATCTTATCGTGTCCGATCGTATAATAAATACCGGGGGAACGCACAAGCTGACTGACAATAACACGCTCGGCCCCGTTGATAACAAAGGTTCCGGTTTCCGTCATCAACGGCAGGTCGCCCATGAAAATGTCATGTTCGTTGATCTCGTCGTTTTCTCTGTTGTGAAGGCGCACTCTCACCTTGAGCGGAGCCGCATAGGTCGCGTCGCGTTCCTTGCACTGCTCGATGGTGTACTTGGCATCCTCCTCGCAAAGCTGGAAGCCGGTGAACTCGAGACTCAGCTTGCCGCTGTAATCCGTAATCGGGGAAATATCCCGGAAAACTTCATCCAGACCCTCATCCAAAAACCACTGATACGAGTTTTTCTGAACTTCGATGAGATTCGGCATGTCTAAAACTTCTTTTTGCTTCGAGTAGCTCATTCGCAAGCCCTTGCTGCCAACTTTGATTGGACGTATCCTGTTTTTATCCATTGACGTTTCACCCCTTGATATGATATCGGTCCATTCCATCGCCCGCGGACACAAAATCCACAAAATAAAGTACATGCAAAGAGTTCTTCAACCATATCTTGTACATTTTCACAAATTTTCAAGATATTTTTGAAAAAACATTTGCATTTTTCCCATACTGTGATATAATGTATCTGTATAGACATAGAAAGCACCACAATAGCGCATTTTTCATACTATCATATTGCTGTCAAACTGTCAAGTTAAAATTGGCAGTTTTTATTTTTCCGGAAATTATTTCCTTCTCTCTTTCGTGCCCTCCGCCTGCCGCGGCAGCCCTTTCCGTCCCGGAAAGACTGGGCTTTTCTTGAGCATCAAGCAGCCGAATCCCCCGGAATCCAGCTGCCGGCAGGGCGGCGGTCTATGTGCGTGCGAAAACGCCGGCCGTAAGGACATGCCGCCGCTTCGGGGCTGAAAGATACCGGCCGCTCTCTGCATTCTTCGACCACGGTTCCCGCCGCGCATGCTGCTGCCCGGTCAGGAGAACTCCTCGTACTGCCGGCTCGGTCCTCCGCATACCGGACAGCGCTCCGGGATCTCCTCCCCGTACATCAGATAGCCGCAGATCGGACAGACATAGATTTTCCCTTCCGAAAACCCCTCCATATCCTCCTGTGCCTTTTTTAAAAGGCGCTCATGCTGCTTTTCGGCCATGGCCGCCGCCGTATAAGCCTGACTTGCAAGCGGACTGTTCTGCTCTCCGGCATATTCCGCCATCATCGGGTACAGACGGCTGTGCTCAAAATTTTCTCCGGCGGCAAACTCCCCGGCTCCCTCTTTGAAACTCCCAGGATTTTCCAGTACCGAATAAAAATTTCTTGCGTGCTGATATTCGGAAGCAGCCAGCGCCTCAAAAAGCGTTGCGATCCGATCCAGCCCTCTTCTTCTCGCCCGATCCGCGTACATCATATATTTCAGATGCGCCATCAGCTCGCCTCGCACGGCATCCTCCAGCCGTTCCCGAAGAATGCCGTTCTCGCTCTCGCGGCGGTAGCAGTCCTCACCCAGATTGGCAAAACGATATCGTAGAACACCGTTTTCCTCATAAAAATGGACGATATGATGCTCCACATCGCACGCCCGGATCTCCTCCGACACATCCTCGATCATCGCTCCGCCTCCTCCGGTGCAGATCAGCGGAATTCCGTCCGCCGTATCCTCAAACCGGGAATGGACATGGCCGCAGAGCAGATATTTCACCTTCTCCCGGTACGGGCCGTAGGCTTCCTTCAGCCGGGCGAATTCCTCCTCTGAAACACAATTACGGATAAAATGGTTCGGCGTCGGAATATGGAACGCGATAACTGCCTGCCGGACCTCCTCCATCGCCAGCACCTCGGAAAGGAGCGCGAGCCCCTCGTCCTCGAAGGTCCGCATGGCGTTGTCCAGCACGATCACGGCAAAGCTCTCTGCCAGCAGCGCATAGTTTTTCCGCCCGAAATATTTCGCGTATGCCCCGGTGTCATGATTGCCGCGGAGTACATAGACGCTGTTCCCCGCAAGCGCTGCCGTCAATTCCTGCACCACGCGGTAGTAAAGATCATTTCCGGACGGCACAAGATCTCCCACAATAAGAGAAAAATCATCCTTTGCGCTCTCCTCCAGCGCTCCGGCGTAAACCTTCATATTGTAGGTGCCGAGCCCTTCACAGCCCGGATCGCCGATCACACCCATCGAACGCGCACCCGGAAGCCGGAGAATCCGCTCCGATACCTTTTCAATCGCTTTTCCCTGCATTATTTTTCCTCCTCAATAATTAGTTTTCCCAATAAATCAGACATGGAAACAACTTTCGCGGGCGATATAATGCATCCTCGGCATCCGTCCGCTCCGCGAAACATCCCCCGGCAGGAATCGGAACCTTTGCCGGGAATGGATTTCCGGCGGCACGATACAAAAAAAGGAGCCCGGCAAGCCGGACTCCTCTGCCAGGGACGATGACGCCCGCCAGAATCTCCTGCAGCGGCATGTCCTTACGGCCGGCGTTTTCGCACGCGGCTTACACCTCGTCGATTGCCCTGCCGATATCATTTCTCATATATTTATTGTCAAAATCAATCCATTCCGTCGCCTCGTAAGCCTTTGCACGCGCCTGCTTCAGATCTGTGCCGATTGCCGTCACACCGAGTACGCGGCCGCCGTTTGTAACGATCGCGCCGTCCTTTCCGAACCGGGAACCCGCATGAAAAACAAAATAGTCATTCTTTCCCTCAAAACGTTCCAGGCCGCGGATCGGAAATCCCTTCTCATACTTTTCCGGATAACCGTCAGATGCAAGAATAACGCAGACTGCCGCGTTGTCCTCAAACTGCAGCTCTATCTCGCCGAGCCTGCCGTCGATGCATGCCTCGAACACATCGACAATATCGTTCTTCATGCGCGGCAGCACAACCTGAGTCTCCGGATCGCCGAAACGCGCATTATACTCCAGCACCTTCGGCCCGTTCGGCGTCAGAATCAGTCCCACAAAAAGCACCCCGACAAAATCGCGCCCTTCTTTTTTCATCGCATCCATCGTCGGCTGATAAACATACTTTTTGCAGAACTCGTCCACCTCGCCCGTATAGAACAGACTCGGTGAAAAAGTACCCATGCCGCCGGTATTCAGGCCCTGGTCTCCGTCCTTCGCGCGCTTGTGATCCTGTGCGCTCGTCATCGTCCGTATCGTCGTGCCGTCGCAGAAGCAGAGCGCCGACACCTCCGGACCGATCAGAAATTCTTCGATCACAATGCTGTCGCCCGCTTCGCCGAACTGCCGGTCAATCATGAGCGTGCGCACACCCTCTTTCGCCTCCTCAAAGGTTTCGCAGATCAGTGCGCCTTTGCCCAGGGCCAGCCCGTCCGCCTTCACGGCGATCGGATAGGAAGCCGTCTCCAGATAGCGGATCGCTTTGTCGGCGTCAACAAAGGTTTCGTACGCCGCTGTCGGAATGCCGTATTTTTTCATCAGGTCCTTGGAAAACACCTTGGAGCCCTCAATGACAGCTGCATTTTTACGCGGGCCGAACACGCGCAGACCGCGCGCTTCAAACACATCGACAATCCCGCCGACAAGCGGAGCATCCATGCCGATTACCGTCAGATCTATTGCGTTTTCCTGCGCAAAATCGGCCAGCTTCTCAAATTCCATGGCGTCGATCGGTACGCACTCCGCTATCCCTGCAATCCCTGCGTTTCCCGGCGCGCAGTAGATCTTTTCCACGCGCGGGCTCTTTGATATTTTCCAGGCAATGGCATGCTCTCTTCCGCCGCTGCCGACAATTAGTATTTTCATTTATAAACTCCTCTTTTCCGGTCTCTTTCAGACATTTAGAGACACTTATTTTTCACGCTTCCGGAAGCTTTGCTCACGGCTCAGCATACGCATGCCCGGCCTCAAACGTCACCCTCCCGTTTGCTATCCGATCAATCGCCTGCGGAAGCAGCTGCCATTCGGCCTCCTCCATCACGCGCCGCTGCAGTGTCTCCGGCGTATCGCCCCGTTTGACCTCGACCGCCTTCTGCAGAAGAATCGGCCCGGAATCACAGCCCTCATCCACAAAATGTACCGTTGCGCCCGTCACCTTGCAGCCGCGCGCCAGCACCTCCTCATGTACCCTGAGTCCGTAGAATCCCTTGCCGCAGAAGGACGGAATCAGAGACGGGTGAATATTGATCATGCGGTTTCTGTAGCGGCTGATCAGAGCAGCCGGCAGAATCACAAGGAAACCGGCAAGCACCACAAGATCCGGCGAGAACGAATCTGCCGCCGCAAGCAGCGCCTCATCAAACTGCGCCCGCTCCGCATAATCCTTCGGCGAAACACAGACCGCCGGAATACCCGCATCCGCCGCACGGGTCAGTGCGTAGGCATCCTTTTTGTTGCTGATGACCCCGACGACCTCCGCATTGGTAATTTTTCCGTCCCGCAGCGCATCCAGAACAGCCTGCAGATTGGTTCCGCCGCCGGAAACCATGACAACCACTCTCAGCATAAGCGAATCCCTTTCTCGCCCTCCGCGATCTCTCCCACGATATAAGCCTTTTCGCCGGCCGCTTCGATCAGACGCACGGCCTCGTCAGCTTTCGCAGAATCCACGCAGAGCATCATGCCGATACCCATATTGTATGTATTATACATCATTTTCTCATCTATATTTCCGTCCACCGAAAGCATACGGAAAACCGGAGGGATTGGATAACTGTCCTTGCGCAGCACCGCCGTCACTCCCTCGCGCAGCATGCGCGGAACATTTTCATAGAAACCGCCGCCGGTGATATGGCTGCACGCCTTGACCCGGATGCCGCCCGCCGCAAGCGATTTCAGCGCTCTCACATAAATCTTTGTCGGAGTGAGCAGCGTCTCGCCGAGCGTTGCGCCAAGCGACTCAAAATAGCTGTCAAGCTTCTCCCGCGTCATCGGAAAGACCTTGCGCACAAGGGAATAGCCGTTGCTGTGGATACCGGAGGACGCAATTCCGATAATCACATCCCCTGCGGCAAGCTCCGCGCCGTCAATCAGGTTTTTCCTGTCCACAATGCCGACCGCAAAACCGGCAAGATCATATTCATCCACCGGATAAAAGCCGGGCATCTCCGCCGTCTCGCCCCCGATCAGCGCCGCGCCCGCCTGACGGCAGCCCTCCGCCACACCGGAGACGATTGTCGCGATTCTCTCCGGAATATTTTTTCCGCAGGCAATATAGTCAAGGAAAAACAGCGGCTCGCCGCCTGCACAGGCAATATCGTTCACACACATGGCCACGCAGTCGATACCGATCGTATCATGCTTGTCCATCAGAAACGCCAGCTTGAGCTTCGTACCGACACCGTCTGTGCCGGACACCAGCGTCGGCTCCTCCATGCCCATAAATCCCTTCAGCGAAAAGGCCCCGGAAAAACCGCCGATGCCGCCCAGCACCTCGCTTCTCATCGTGCCCTGAACATGCTTTTTCATCAGTTCCACCGCCTTGTAGCCCGCCTCAATATCCACTCCTGCCTTTTTGTAATCCATGAATGCTCCTCCGTTTCCAGTCAATCTCTCCCGCATCCCGCCGCCGGGCCCGCTCTTTCCGGTGCCGGCCTCGCTGAAAGCACGGTGCGCGCTGCCGATCCTCCCGGCATCCGAACGAAATGTTCGACCCTATTTTAACATAGATTAGCTCTTTTGTCTTATACTTCTTCCATACAAAAACTTATTTAAAAACCTGTCAGGCGTCTTATCCCGTCAAACGGCGGACGGAGATCTCTCCGCCCGCCGTCCGGCATCACTTTTCAATTTGATGGATCACGGCGCGAACCGCCTCCGTAAACTGCGTATCCTCCGCGCGCTCAATATTGGAAGAAATCACTCCCTCCGGCAGCTCGACAATAATATCCGGCGTAATGCCGACGCCGTGGATATTGCGTCCGAGCGGGGTGTAATAATCAGCGATTGTCATCTTCACCGCCGAGCCGTCACTGAGCGGAATGATGGACTGAACGATCCCCTTTCCGAAACTCTGCGTACCGACAATCTCGGCAACGCCGTAATCCTGCATCGCTCCCGCAAAGATCTCCGATGCGCTGGCGCTTCTCTCATTGATAATGACGGCCATCGGGATCTCAAACATATCGGCGTCCGAATTGTAATCCTCCTGCCGGCCGTGCTTATCCTTCATATAGACAATCAGTCCTTCCGGCAGGAACGGATCCAGCATATCAACCACGATATCGACATAGCCGCCCGGGTTGTCGCGAAGATCGAAAATCAGTCCCTCCGCGCCCCAGTCCTTCATTTCCTCCACTCTCGCAAGAAACTGATTTGCCGTAACCTCGTCAAACTCCATTACCGTAATCAGGCCCAGCTTATGTCCGTCCTCTTCAATTTTCTCCGCAGTTACGGTCTCCGCCTCGACAAAGGCCCTCTTCAGCTCAAAATCCAGATATTCCCCGTTCCGGTACATGGTAATGACAACCTTGGTATTCTCCTCGCCCTTCATTTTCGACACAACAAGATTGATATCCTGGCCGGACACATCTTCCCCGTCCACCTTATAGACAATATCTCCCGCCTGTATGCCGGCCTTATCCGCCGGAGAACCGGAAAACGGGCGGACAATGCTGATCAGCTTTGTGTTTACATCCTGCTGTACAAGGCAGCCGATCCCGCAGTACATACCGGAGGAGCTTTCCATCATTGCGTCGTACTCTTCCGGAGTATAATAGCAGGAGTACGGATCATTGCAGGCATACAGCAGCGCCCGGTAGATGGCAGTCTGATAGTCCTCCTGCGTCACCCCGTAAAGGAAATAATTGTCAACCAGACGGATAATGGAATTTGCCTTATCGTCAATCAGCCCGGCTCCCGGATTCCGCAGATTTCCGGTTTCGCTGTCCGGCTCGTCATCCTTGCTGTCCCTGTTATCCTCAAGCCCCTGCAGAGTATTGTTGTCCTTCTGCGGCTCCATCCTCCCCGAAAGTGCGTAGACACCTGTAAAAATCAGCGCGGTGCACACAATTCCGATAATCATACCGGCTACAAACTTATTTTTCACACCATTCCTCGATTCTGCTGCCCCTGCAGCGTTTCATCCTTAAATACTAATTATAGCTCACATATTTCAGCGGGTCAACATGATTTCCGTTTTCCTTTACGGAAAAGTGGACATGCGGGCCGGTGGAAATGCCGGTGGAGCCAACAAGCCCGATCACCGTTCCCTGCAGAACCTTATCGCCCTTCTTCACCAGCAGCTTGGAGCAGTGCATGTAATAGGTCTCGATCCCGCCTCCGTGATCAATCGCCACATAATTTCCGCGGCTTGCATTGTAGCCGGCCTCGCTCACCGTGCCGGAGAGGGATGCTACAATCCGTGCACCGTACACGCCGCCGATATCAAGTCCCCTGTGATAGGTGCTTGCCCCCGCGGTCGGCGCTTTGCGCCAGCCGAAATAGGAATAAATCCTGCCGTCCCCCGGCAGCGGCCAGATCATTTTATCCGGATCGGTTTCGTCTCTCTCCACAACACTGTCCGCCGCGGCAAGACGCTTCGCATCGCTCTCGTTTTCGGCGGCCTCCTTTGCTTCCTGCGCAGCCTTTGCCGCTTCTTCCGCCTTCCGTCTTCGCTCCTCCTCTTCCTTCTGCCGGCGCGCTTCCTCTTCCTTTCTCCTGCGTTCCTCTTCTTCAATCCTCCTGCGCTCTTCCTCCTTGATCTCCTCGATGGAGGCGTCCGCGCGGACAATCTGCTCGGCATATTCCGCAAAGGTATCCTCGTCCATCTCGATCTGCGCAAGGTAGATTTCGATTTCCGCGCTCTTATCTGCAGAAAGTTTCTGAAGCGTATCCATATTGAATTCCGCGGTCTCCTTCAGAATGCCCAGCTTCTCCAGCTCCGCTTCCAGCTGCTGCTTCTGCTGCCCGACCGCCAGCTTCGCTTCCGTGTAGGAGGCCAGCAGCTGCTTGTCATACTCGGTTATCTTTTTCTGGTATTCCACACGGTTCAGCAGCTCGGAAAGGCTGGACGCGCCCAAAAGCAGCTCCAGCACGCTGCCCTCTCCGTTCTCATACATATACTGTATGCGGCGCTTCATCGCTTCATACTGAACCTCCTCCGTCTTTTCTGCCTCCGCGAGTGCAAGCCTCGTTTCCGCAAGTTCCGTCTCCGCCTCCCCGATCTCCACATCCAGCGCGGCAATTTCTTCGTTCAGATCAAGTATCTGCATATCCAGCTGCTCAATATACGCCAGGAGATCGGACTTTTTCTTCTCATTTTCCCGAATCTGATCCGCAAGCTCATTTTTCTTGCGCTCCAGCTCCTTTCGCCTCTCCTCTGCCTCCTGCAGCTTCTCCTCATAACTTTTCGCAAACAGCAGAGCATCCGCCGCCGCGCCGCCCGGCCGTTCCGGAAATATGGCCGCTTCCATGCGGATTCCTGCCGGCACGCGCGCGGCTGTCCCAAGAAACACAGCCGAGGTTACCGCAAACACCGCCGCCCGATATATGTTTTTTCGCTGCTTTTTCATCGCTTTCCTCCTTATTTTCATCCGGAATCTTTCCGTTCCCCCTTGACCCTCACACAGCGCAGGATGTTCCCGCCGGCTATATGCTGCATTTTATCGCATTCACTATCGGAATTTTCTCAGCTGCCGCTTCAGAGTCAGCCATGTCCCCAGCAGGCCGATGCCGATGCCGATGCCGAAAGAAACCGGTATCAAGCCGGAAAACACCTGCTCCGTATTGAGAAACTGCATGCTTCCTCCGAATACGCCGGCAAATTTGCCGGAAATAAATATTACGATCCTGTGATAAAGGCCGTAAAGCAGCAGCAGAGGTATGGCCGCGCCGACGGTACCGAGCAGCGCCCCCTCAATAAAGAACGGCGCTTGTATAAAAAAGTCCGTGGCCCCGATCAGCTTCATAATCGAAATTTCCTGCTGGCGCACCGTAACGCCGGTCGAAATTGTCGTGCTGATCAGAAAAACGGCGACCGCAGCCAGTATCGTGATAATCACCGTGGTAACAAACCGCATCACCCGGTTTACGCTGTTCAGCGTATCCGCCAGCTCCTTCAGATCATTGACCAGGCGCACGCCCTCCAGCCCCTCAATATATCTCACAAGAACATCCTGCATCGAAACATCGCTGATATGTACTTCAAACGAGGCCGAGTTCTCCAGCGGATTGTCGTCCCCGAAGCTTGCAATCTGGGATTCGTCCAGGCTGGTTTCCTTGTACCGCTCCCAGGCCTCCTCGGCGGAAATGTATACGACATACGCCACTTCGGCGCGTTCCCCGATCAGTCTTTCAAGCTCCCTCACCCGCTCATCGTCAATCCCCTCGTCAAAAAACACGGTCACTCCCATATTGGTTTCCGCATTCTTAATGGCGTGCTGCAGATTTCCAAGCAGAAAATAGAAAATTCCGAAAAGAAACAGACAGGCCGTCATCGTACCGATGGATGCCAGAGAAAAGGTCCGGTTCCTCTTCAGATTTTTTCCTCCCTGTTTGACGCTATATATTATTGTACTGACTCTTGGCATAAGCATAACCACCCTTTTGATCACTGACAATGATCCCGTTTTTTACCGTAATAACCCTCTTCTGCATCTCATCGACAATCTCCTTGTTATGAGTGACCACCACGACCGTCGTCCCCCGCCGGTTGATGTCGTCCAGCAGCGCCATGATCTCTCTTGAATTTTTCGGATCGAGATTCCCGGTCGGCTCGTCCGCCAGCAGAATCACCGGATTGTTTACAAGCGCCCTGGCAAGCGCCACCCTCTGCTGCTCCCCTCCGGACAGTTCTTTCGGAAGCGACCGGTATTTGTCCCCGAGCCCTACCATCGCCAGCATCCGAGGCGTCTGCCGGTTGATCTCGCGCGAAGGCGCCTCTATAACGCGCTGTGCAAAGGCAACGTTTTCAAACACTGTCCGATCCGGCAGAAGGCGGAAATCCTGAAAAACAACGCCGAGCTTGCGCCGGAACCGGCTTACCTGCCAGCGCCTCAGGCGCGACAGCTGCTTCCCTGCCACAAAAATTTTGCCCGACGTCGGCTTGACCTCGCGCAGCATCAGCTTGATCAGCGTTGATTTACCCGAACCGCTGTTGCCGACAATAAATACAAACTCGCCCTTGCGTATCTCCAGATTCACGTTTTTAAGTGCCGGTATCCCGCTCTGATATTCCTTCGAAACATTTTCAAACAAAATTACCGGCGCGTCAATTTCCTTAAGCTGGCTATCCAAATCGTATCTCTGACCCACTGCTTTTTTCTCCCGTTCCAAACCTGTTTCTCTATCCTGCCTTCCTTGATATTGCCTGTATGCTTTTTTCCTGCCCGCAGCATGCCTGTTCTTTTCCGCAGATTCCCGCCCGCTGCCGCAAATTTCCCGCACCCGTGCCTCCGGTTTTGCTCACTATAACCCGATAATATGGCAAAAATCGGGCAGCCTGCGCCGCAGAAAGCAAAATGCCGGCAGCAAAGCAGGGTTCGCCCCGCCTCCGCTGTCAGCATTTCGGATCAATATTCCTGATTCTCCATGTACTTCATATATTTCACCACCATCAGCGCGATCTTGAAGGTGATTGCGTCGTCAAAAACGCGGAGGTCGAGATTTGTGCTTTTCTGCAGCTTATCCAGCCGGTACACAAGCGTATTTCTATGGATGTAGAGCTGGCGGGAGGTCTCCGACACGTTCAGGCTGTTCTCAAAGAACTTGTTGATTGTCGTCAGCGTCTCCTCATCGAATTCATCCGGGGATTTCCCGTCAAAAATTTCGCGTATAAACATTTTACAGAGCGGCATCGGCAGCTGGTAGATCAGACGGCCGATCCCGAGATTGCTGTAAGCCACGACATTGCGCCCGCTGTAAAAAATCTTGCCGACATCGAGCGCCATCTTCGCCTCCTTGTAGGAGCGGGATACATCTTTGATTTCATTGACAATCGTGCCGAACGCGACATGGGCCTTTGTCATTGCCTCCGTGTTCAGCATGTCAAGAATCACCTTGGCCGTTCTCGTCATATCGTCATAGGTTTCATTCGGCTTAAGTTCCTTGACGAGAATAATGTTTTTCTCGTCCACCGCTGTGATAAAATCCTTTGTTTTCCCGGAAAAAAGCCCCCGCACCGTCTCGAGCGCGTTGTTGTCCTTCTCGTTCTTCGTCTCGATAATAAACACCACGCGGCGCACGTCGGTCTCGATATGCAGCTTTTTCGCGCGGTTGTAAATATCGACAAGGAGCAGATTGTCAAGCAGCAGATTTTTGATAAAATTGTCCTTATCGTAGCGTTCCTTGTACGCAATAAGAAGATTCTGAATCTGGAAGGCCGCCAGCTTTCCGATCATATAAACATCGTCGCTCTCCCCGCGCGCAAGAATCACATATTCCAGCTGATGCTCGTCAAACACCTTGAAGAACTGATAGCCCTGCAGCACCTGGCTGTCCGCTGGAGAATCCACAAACGCCAGCACCGCGTTCTCATACTCGTCCGCATTGCTGATGGTAGTGGCAAGCGCCTTGCCCTCCGTGTCCATCACGCAGATATCCACTCTCGTAATCGCCTTTAATCCGTCAATCGTATTCTGAAGTATCTGATTTGAAATCATGCCTGTCGTACCACACCTTTCATGAATGGAATGAGCCTTCCGATTCGCCCTTCTGCCGGTAAATATGTCTGCCCCGAAGCCTTTCCGCAATCGTTGAAGTGGCTTTATTTTATCATCAATTTCGTAAAAAGTAAACAGACTTCACAGAATATTTAAGCATTTCTTCGTGTATAAATCCAAAAACCATGCCAAAGCAATTTGTTCAGCCTTTAAACTAAAAAGACCGTCAATCTGCTGTGTCGGATAAACGGTTATGGGAGACAGTATTTGGTTTTAGCCCCGCCGGAAAAGTGCAGCGCAAAGCAGATCTTTCCAGCGAGGGCACAGGGAATTGCACAAAATCTTTGTAAATAAGCTCCGGGAATGATATTATCGGCGCATCGCGCAGCTCCCATTTTTTCAAGCCAGGGCAGAGTGATAAAAAGGATAAAAATCCTCAAAAACAAAACTGTCACGCTCCGTCGGCTCAAAATGTTAATTTGTCCGGTCGTATCACCCCATAACGGTCGGCTCCTCCGGAGGGCAGCTGCACCATTATTCAGTCATATTGATTTTCTGATCCTGATAAAGCGGATTGCTAAGCAATTCCGGGTTTTCACCGATAAAGGCTTTTGCTGCTTCCTCATCGCCCTGAAGCTGCCACATAAACCATGCCATAACATAACCATCCTCCGAATACTGTGTCTTTCCGTGGTCAGTATTTCTGCGCCTCAGCATCACTTTATCGGCCGGTATATCGTCATAAATTGCCGTCAGCCCTTCCCCCGTTACTACCCAGTCATCTCCTCCGCCTTCACCGGATATAAGCATCGTTGGTACATTTATCAGTGCGGCATTATAAGGCCACTCCAATGCTTCTGCCAGTTCCTTATTTGTTGGAGACAGGGCAACTGCTGTTTTGTATGCATCCTTATGCTTCGTATTTGTTATTGCGTTGATTACGCCAACACCTCCCTGAGAGTGACCGATAATTCCTATATTATCAAAATCAACTTTTTGATAGAAAATATTTTCTTTGTCGTTAATGACCGGATTCTCATTCAGCCTCTGCAAATGAACAACGCACATTTCAGCTCCGAAAGCGTTCCATGAGTGGGTTTCTTCTGTTGCAATAACAATAAAGCCCCATGACGCATAATGCTCATATATAGGTTTCGACTTAGATGCTTTCCAGCCTGTTCCGTTGCAGACAACAATAACAGGATAAACTTCATCTTCTGTTTCAAGCTCTTTTGGATAATATATTTGATATTTTTCAAATACCCGTACAGCAGTTTCTTCATAATATGAAACCTCATATACACCATCCCCAAGATATTTCGCTTCGATGTCACCGCCTGTTTCTATTTTTTTGGTGTAATCTTTTGCGATCGCAGACTTATTTGATAAGTACATAAGCAGGATCACAACCAAAATAACTATACAAATAATTATTATTCCAATGATCTTTAATGCTTTTCTCATATTATCCCCCTCCAATTTTGAACCTCTGCTTCTGATAAAACTCATTTTCAGGCAATCCCGGATTTTTTCGGATAAAAGTTATTGCTGTTTTCTCATCCCCCTGAAGCAGCCGCATAAACCAAGCCGTTACATAGCCATCTGCTTTATACATTGTATCGTCGTGTACCATGCCAATCTTCTTGCCATAATTCTTGGAGAATTAATTTTATTGTACACAGCATTCACAGCATCCAGCATCTAGCATCTAGCATCTAGCATCTAGCATCTAGCATCTAGCATCTAGCATCCAGCATCCCTAAAACAATAGCAACAAGAAAAAATTATCAATAAGATAATCAACTGTTTATGTATAGGTGTCATTTTCTTTTTCATTCGTTCTGCTGTTTTCTATTGACTTTTTATTTTCACCGTGCTATGATAGTGTTGAAACAATCGTATTGACAATATAATTGTATCATCGCATTTTCTTTGTGTCAACAGGAGGTGAAAAATGAGACAAACCTCGAAAAATGTATCACCGTTCAGCAATGAAGTGAGAAATGCTTATGTTATAGAGCATATTACTGACGCGCTTCTGATACTGCTGCGGGACAAGCCTGTCGGGGACATATCCATCAGTGAATTATGCGATCTTGCCGGAATCGGCAGAGCTTCCTTTTATCGGAATTTTGAAAGTAAAGAGGATATTCTCCGAAGATATATTAATAAAATATTCAAGGAATGGACAAACGAGGCAGACAAAAAAGAAAACAGACCGTTAAGCGAATTGCTCGGCTTACTGTTTGCGCACTTTGAAAAGCATAAGGATTTTTACCGCCTGCTAAACGAAAGAAAGCTTATCTATCTTTTGAAAGATGTTATCATCGGGCTTTGCGAACCGAAGCCGGAGCAGGATAAGGTGGAAGCATATGCGAGAGCCTATGTTGCCTATGCACTGTACGGCTGGATCGAAGTGTGGTTTGAAAGAGGAATGCAGGAAACAGCAGAAGAGATAGCGGGGATGTTCAGCGAAAGAGGACTATAATGCGGATTGCAGCAGTTAATCCTGTAAAATATTTTTTGTATATGTATCAGCCGCCTGTTTAGGGCGGCTGCTTCTAAAACCATGGCACACCATGATCGGGTATCTCACACAGGTCTTGATGATTAATATCTGTTAAGCATCTTTACGTTCTCATTCCTGCCAGCCCTTCATCCACGGGATACCGTCCCACAGCTTCCCCGTGCGGATAAAATACTCAATGGCGGTCATCACGGCGTCTTTATCCGCCGTAGTGTACTTTCGAAAAATGATGGACTGGCCATCCGAACATTCAATATCCGTTTCTTCGTCAGAGTCCAGATACTCCGGGTCATAAGTAGAAAACCATGCTGCCTGCTCACCCACCATGCCGCTGTTATCTCTCAAATACTGCAAAGCAAACAACCCGTCACCGCTCTCCAGCTCCATAATATCCTCTTCCAAATCCGGGTTATTGGTGAGGTAGATATCCCCCCACAGACCGTCCCTGAGATTTTTCAGAATTTGCTGATAATTGTCCGGGGTAATCTCCTTAGGATCATCCGGCCAGCAGACATAGTACTTCACGGAAATCCCTTCCGGCATTGCGGCCGGAGTCTCATTCTTTGGTATAAATTCTATGTACTCTTTCAAATTGCTCATTTCTAACCTCCTGTCACTCTCGGTTTTATCGTTGACTTTATTATAGCACTTCATTTCCAAAAAAGATATTAATTTTTTCACTTTATAATAAAAAACCGGCTCATTCAATGTATGGAGAAGGATACATCTATAAAAAGGATTCTCTATACTCCGCATTCGTCGGCATTACTAGCAAAAGTTTATTTCCAGGTTATATATAAAACGTATTTTCCTACCGAAAGCAATCCTCGTTTTATGTCCGTTCCGGATATTCAGCCTGTTTCTGTTCCTGGAAAACGGCAGTGCTGTTTGCGAGATGTTAGAGTTTTTCTCTGGCGCCTTATTCTTTTATCTTTTTCGATATACTATTGACATTAGATATACTGTGTAGTACACTGTATATCAAGGAGGTACAGTAAATGAATATTGAGGAATGGAAATCACAAATAAAAAGAGGAACGCTTGAATTTTGCATTTTACTTCTAATCAGACAGCAATCTTCCTATGGATATGAAATTATCAGTATATTAGATAAATATCCGATTATTGCTGCGAAAGAAAATACTATTTATCCTCTGCTCAGGCGATTGTTAAAAGAAGAATACATTTCTTCCTCCTGGCAAGAAGGAACAGAGGGCTTACCGCCCAGAAAATATTACTCCATTACAGACAAAGGGCAGGAATACATCGGCGCAATGTCTGCTGAATGGGAAAACCTGCTTGATGCAATCAAAGAAATAAAAGGAGAATAATCATGGAAAAAGTGTTAGATGAATATCTTGAAAAAATGGAAAAATACCTGAAACCCATTCCCGTTTCAGAACGGGTTGACATTATCAATGAAATCAAAAGTGAAATGCAGGAATTGCAATGCAACGGAGTTCCTGCGGAAACGATAATCGAAAGACTGGGAAATCCAAAAGACTTAGCAAAAGCGTACCTTGGAGATTTGCTCTCCAAAGAAAGCAGATTCAGTTGGAATAGATTTCTGACGGTCTGCGCTTTTTACAGCTTAGTAGGATTTTCAGGAATGTTCGTTATTCCATGTTTAGGTATTATAGCCCCTGCCTTTATTGTTCTGGGGATTGCTGCTCCTGTCTTAGGTGCCGTAAAAATGATTGACTATATATTCAATCTTAATATTCCTTATATGGAAAACATCGGGATATCCCTTGGAGAAATGGTTACGTTTAACCCTGTCACAGAATTTATTATTTCATTAATTGTTGGTGTACTTATTTGTTTGGCGGGGCGTATTGCATGGAAATTGCTGGTGCTTTATTGCAGAAAAATAAGTAAAACTGCAGGTCGATTATCTTATGAGGAAAGAGAGTAGTATCTTATTTGATTCCTGCCTTCCGGCATTACCAGCATTATCAGTCTTGATAAAACGGATTGGTTCGGTGCTGTTAATAATTCGGTGCCGTTAAATAAATTTGGTGCTGTTAATAATTTTTTCTCTGAACAGCAAAAAAGGCTGCCGGAGCAATATACTCCGGCAGCCCTCCGTCTGCTTTCTTACCCGCAGCTATGTAACGCTGCCGCGCCGCAGGGGGCTTCCGATCAGTGGGTAATGCACTGCTCGGTCTCCTTGTCGAAGACATGCATCTTCGAAAGGTCAAGCGCAATCTTGATGGTGTCGCCTGGTCTTGCCGTCGTGCGCGGATTTACGCGGGCGGTGATGCTGAACTGATCCACGTCGAAATACAGGAATACCTCGGCGCCAAGCAGCTCGTATACCTTTACGGTAGCCTCGATCACGCTCTCCGGGGAATTGCTGATAAACATTTCCTCATCCTTGACATCCTCCGGACGGATACCGAGAACAACCGTCTTATCCTCATAATTGCCCTCGATCAGCTTCTTTGCCTTCGCCTCCGGAACCCGGATGGAGTGCGAGCCGAACATAAGCATAACGTCATTGCCGTTCTTCACAACCTTGCTGTCGATAAAGTTCATCTGCGGCGATCCCATGAAACCTGCTACGAAAAGGTTATCCGGTCTGTCGTAGAGGTTCTGAGGCGTATCCACCTGCATGATAACGCCGTCCTTCATAACGACGATTCTCGTACCGAGGGTCATGGCCTCTGTCTGGTCATGGGTAACGTAGATAATGGTGGTCTCCAGTCTCTGATGAAGCTTGGAGATCTCAATTCTCATCTGAACACGGAGCTTTGCATCCAGGTTGGAGAGCGGCTCATCCATCAGGAACACTTTCGGGTTACGCACAATGGCACGTCCCATGGCAACACGCTGTCTCTGACCACCGGAAAGAGCCTTCGGCTTACGGTCTAACAGATGCTCGATATCAAGAATCTTGGCAGCCTCATGCACAAGCTTGTCAATCTGATCCTTCGGAGTCTTTCTCAGCTTAAGGCCGAATGCCATGTTATCATATACGGACATATGCGGATACAGAGCGTAGTTCTGGAATACCATCGCGATATCTCTGTCCTTCGGCTCAACATCGTTCATGATCTTGTCCCCGATCCAGAGCTCGCCGCCTGTAATCTCCTCAAGACCCGCAATCATGCGGAGAGTCGTGGACTTTCCGCAGCCGGAAGGGCCTACGAAAATGATGAACTCCTTGTCCTCAACCTCCAGATTGAAGTTCTTAACAGCGACAAATCCGTTTGGATAGGTCTTGTTAATATTCTTTAACGATAAACTAGCCATTTTTGTTCCTCCTCAATTTCATTGCACTGTAATTCTTCTCGCTCAAAAGCATATATCTCAGTTGCATAGTTTTATTATACAACAAGCTGCACGGAAAAGCCATAGAGCAATTATACAAATAACGTTTTTGCATTTTGTCTAAATTGTACATTGCCGTCTTTTCTTCTACATTCCGGCCGGTTTTTACGGGATTTTCGCCTGTTCCGGAGCATCCTGCTGCCGGTACCTAAGAAAGCCCTCCCCCATCACCTCGCGTGCGTCGCTCACAATCACAAAAGCATTCGGGTCCCTTCGGTGCGCAATGTCAAGTACCCGCACCATCTCTTTTTTCGAAACAACGCAGAAAAGCACCCTTTTTTCCGCGTTGGAGTACATGCCCCTCGCGCTGAACCCGGTAACGCCGCGCTCAAGCGCCGTCATGATTTCCTCTGCAATTTCCTGATAACGGTCTGAAATAATATATGCCATCTTGGCAAATTTCATGCCTTCCATAATCCCGTCCGACACCTTCGCAACGATATAGACGGAGATTATCGCATACATGGCCCGGTTGATGCCGAACACGAAGACGCCCGCAGCCACAATAAAACCGTCCACAATATTGAGCAGCTTTGGGACAGAAAGATGCTTTTTCTTCTCATGTATCAGCATACACAGAACATCTGTTCCTCCGGTTGTGCTCATTGTTGCCAGCACCAGCCCCATCCCGGCCCCGCCGATCACCCCGCCGAACACGCAGGCCAGCAGGAGATCATCCTCAAAAATCGGTACGGTCGGCACAAGGAACAGGAACACGGAGAGAAGCGCCGTTGCAAGCAGCGTCCTTGTTATAAATTTTTTCCCGAACAGCTTCCACGCCGCTATCAGCAGCGGAATATTGCAGAGAAGGTTGGTCGCCCCGAGCGGAATCTCAAATGGAAGATACTGACCAGACAGATATTTAATTGAAATTCCGAGCCCGGTCACGCCTCCCGTCACCATGCCGGCCGGGTCATACACCCAGTTTGTCGACAGCGCGATCAGCAGCACGCCGGCAACCAGCGCAACCGAGTTTCTGAATCTGTTTTCCTCCCAGTCCGAAAGCATAGAATCCTCCCTATTGTTTCGTGTAGCCGCCACGGACAAACACGGTCACATTGCCGGAGGCGCGAATTCCGGAGTCGTCCGCGGGCGAAAGATACAAATGATATTTGATAGCGGAATTTCCGTCGCGGAACAATTCTCCCGTGGTCAGATTGACAAGCCCGTCGGAGCCGGTCACCTCTGCATTGCCGCTGTAGACCATAAGCTCCCCGCCGCCCTTTACCGAGATCCGGTCGCCGCGGGAGAGCGTCACACGGGAAAACATCCCTCCTGCGCTGCCGCCGGCAAGCTCGGAAAGGCGCTCATCCAGATAGGATTTTGTGATAAGCGGGTCGCCGGCAGACCCCGGGACCGCTCCCGAAGCCCCTTTCGCCATCCCCGCGCCGTAGATCGCCGCCCCGCACACCGCAAGTGCAAGAGTCAGCAAAGCCAGTTTGATCCATCGCTTTATTTCCGTTTTTCTCATTCTTCCCCGCCGCCTTTTTTTCTATTCTTCTGCTTTTCCTCCCCAAAACATTAGTTCCTCAGCCGAGCTTTTGCGCCTTACTGCCCGTTTGCCCGCCGTTTTTATTTTTCTGTCCGATTCAGTGACTTTTCTGATTGAACAAAATTTCCTGCCGGCGCTTTTCTGACTGGATTCTTCCGCTGCCCGTCTTCTCCACATTCCTCTCTATTTTCCCGACAGCTGCATACGCGCCCGGTCGCGATCCAGACGGTATCCGCCGTTTTCCCGGCTTCCGGCCAGCAGCGCTGCAGAGCAGTCCTGAAGCTGAAGCAGGGCCAATGTTTCCGCATAGTACGCAGGAAGCGCCCCCTCCGGCTCTGCTCCTTCCCCGAAGCGGCCGGTCAGCCTTCCCAGAGCCTTCCGTGAGACGGCGCCGCTCTCAAAAAAATTCGCCGCTTCGGAACTGAACACCCAATATTCGCCGCCGGATGCAAACCAGCGGCCCGCCTGCTCTTCGGTCAGCACCGAGGCGCTCCCGAACGAACATAAAAAGTCCTCTCCCCATTTGCCTGCCAGCAGCTCTGCTGCCTCGCCGCCTTCCATATAGTCTGTCAGCACGCTCAGACGGCACAGCTGCGGCATGGCAGGATACCGCACCGACAGACGGCGGTACTGCTCCTCTGAAAATTCCAGGCGGGTATCGGACGGCGCCGTATACAGCCCCAGCTTTCCCCGCGCGGCATCCAGCACGCCGACAACGGCAAACGGCTTTTCCGCATCCACAAAATACAGGAATGTCCACCTTTTGGCCGGCTCCTGCGGAACTTTGCCCGCTTTGTTTTCCTCCGTCCATTCCGTTTCTTCCTCTCCGCCCCGGTAATCACGAAGGAACGCATCGACCTCCCCTGGCACCGCAAAGAAGCTCTGTGCAGCCAGGTAGCCTGCAAAAAATGCTGCGCTCACAAGGCACAGCCCCAAAATAAAAAAAACTCCCGTCAAAGCCGCTCTCCGCTTCATGCCGCACCTCCGTTCCAAGCCTCTGAAGCTTTTTTCTGTCAGTTTAGTATACGTTGCCGTTTTTCCGATGTCAAGCTTGCAGAAATGGAATTTCCGGGATATAATACCGGTAATTTGAGAAAACTGCTTCAATGTAATTTTTTAACAAATATTAGCACATTCCCCCAATTTCTATATTATGTCACAAGGAGAAACACTATGAAACCAGCAACCATACTGATCACCGGCGCTTCCCGCGGCATCGGCCGCGCGGCTGCGCTCCGGTTTGCACGCGAGGGCTACCACGTCGCCGCCACGGCCCGGACCGACGAGGAAGGTCTGCTCCGCCTGAGCGATGACATCTCGGCCATGCACGGTTCCTGCCGCACCTTCCTTGCCGATGCCGCTTCATACTCCGATATGGAGTCCGTAATCGGGGCGCTTCTGCAGCAGTGGGGGCATATTGATATTCTTGTAAACAATGCGGGGATTGCCTCCCTCAGCCTGTTCACCGACATGAATCCCTCCGACTATGAGCAGCTGATCTCCGTGAACCTGCTCTCCGTCCTGCACTGCTGCCGCCTGACGGTTCCTTCGATGGTGGAGCAGAAAAGCGGGCGCATCATCAATATCTCCTCTGTATGGGGCATCGCCGGCGCCTCATGCGAGGCCGTCTACTCCGCTTCCAAAAGCGGGGTGAACGGCTTTACCCGCGCGCTCGCCAAGGAGCTGGCGCCCAGCGGCATTGCAGTCAACGCGCTCGCCTGCGGTGTTATCGACACGCAGATGAACCGCGCCCATCTTTCCGGGGATGAGCTCGAAGAGCTTGCGGAACAGATCCCCGCGGGGCGGCTTGCGTCAGCGGAGGAAACCGCTGACGCGCTGTGGCAGCTTTCCCGCTGCCCCGTCTACCTGACCGGGCAGATTATCGCGTTTGACGGCGGCTTCCTGTAACCGGAGCGTCCGAAGCGCGGTTCCGCTCCCGCTCTGTACGCTCGTTTCTGCTTCAACGCACTCTTTTCCATATCCGGTTTACCGCATCCCGTTTTGTGCATCCAGGCAATATCCAGACAGCATGCATACAGCATTGATACGATAACATATCAACATCATGTCAATCAGCAGAAGAACAGCTTCGGAACAACTTCATGCCAAAAAGCAAAAGAGCAGTTTCCGAACAACTTCATGCCAATCAGCAGAAGGGCAGCTTCGGAACGGCCTCAAAGCAGCTTCTTCTTTTTAAGCACTATAAGCACAAGCACGCAGATCGAAAGTGTAATGCCGGCAATAATGGCAAATCCGAACCTCGTTCCCGAAAACGGCACGCCCCCGCTGTTCACATTCATCCCGTAAAAACCCGAGATTACGGTCGGGATAGCCATGATAATCGTGATTGTTGCCAGGTATCTCATCACGTTGTTCAGCCGGTTGTCAATAATGGAGGACAGCAGTTCCCGGGTGCCGTTGATAATGTCACGGTAAATTGTGGTCATCTCAATCGCCTGTTTGTTTTCGACAATTACGTCGTCGAGCAGCTCCTGATCGTCCGGATACTGCTCCAGCCTTTTATAGCGCGTCAGGCGGTCAAGCACCACACCGTTGGCGCGCAGAGAGGTTGCAAAGTATACGAGTGTCGATTCGAGCTCGTGAAGTTCAATAAGATCAACGTCCTCGGTGTCGCCCTCCACCTTGCTTTCGATCTCCGTGCGCTTTTTGTCGATAATGCGCAGATTTCCCTGGTAAAGCGCTGCAATCCGAAACAGAATCTGATATACAAAACGCATTTTCTTTTTCGTGCTGAATTCCTTCGCCCGCCCGCTGCAGAAAAACTGCAGGATCGGTGTTTCCTTATTGCATACCGTAATGATATGCTGCTGAGTCAGAAGAATACCGAGCGGAATCGTCGTGTAAACCTCCTTTTCGTGATGCAACTCCGTAGTAGGAATATCCACAAGGATCAGCGTGTATCCCTCCTCCAGCTCAATACGCGCGCTCTCCTCCTCATCGAGGGCCGCCATAATATCCGCCTTGTCAATCTCGACGCCGACTGCCTCGGAAACACGCACGCTCTCCTCCGCGGTGGGCCTGACCATTCGAATCCAGCAGCCGGGCCTGAATTCCGTTTCCTCATGAAGCACGTTATTTTCCGTCATATAGATTTTGTACATGGCCAAACCTCCTTTTCCCGGTAATATTGTTATAAGATATTCTGAAAGCGGGAAGAACCGTTTCCGATAGCCCTGGGCAATTCCTGCTCTGTTCGCCGATCAGGAAGCTGAAAACATTTCAATCTGCTAGGCATGCACAGCATTTGTCATACCGTATTTGCTGTGAAAGCAATCCGCCATTCCGTCTGACGCAAGCCGGCGCCGGCATAATATCTTTCAACATTATACCATGTTTCCAAAACCGTGACAACGGAAGAAAAAATCCCTGCCGCTCTCCGGAACGGCAGGGATTTTATGTTTATTTTTTCTCTTGGCCGTGAAACTGCACAGCGCTTTTACTCAAGCGTGTACGGCATCAGTGCAACGTGACGCGCGCGCTTGATCGCAACGGTCAGCGCTCTCTGGTGCTTTGCGCAGCTGCCGGTGATTCTTCTCGGGAGAATCTTTCCTCTCTCGGAAACATATCTCTTGAGCTTGTTCACGTCCTTATAATCGATACCTGCGTTGGTTTTGTCAGCGCAGAATACACAAACCTTTTTCCTTCTGCGGGTCACTCTTCTCTTCATGGAAGAATCGCCCTTGTCGGCGCCTTTTTCCTTGTTGAACGGCATTTCTATTTCCTCCTTATCCGATTTTCCAAATTCCGAAAATTCATCTTCTCAGCTCTGACGGCCGTGCACTCTCCTAGTTAAAAGGAAGCTCCTCATCAATGCCCTCCGGCACATTCATGAAGCCGTCGTTTGCCGCTGCACCAGGACTCGGTCTTGATGCCGGCTGATATGCGTTTCCGCCCTCGCCTGAAGATGCTGCTGCATTCTTGCTCTCAGCGAACTCAAGCTCATCCACCATGATCTGCACGCTGTAAACCTTCTGACCCTCACGGTTTGTATAGTTGTCGTTCTGCACACGGCCTACCACAACCATTTTTGTACCCTGCTTCAAATAGCGCTCCACAAATTCAGCCTGCTTGCCGAATGCGGTACAATTGAAGAAGTCAGCGTCCGGTTCACCCTCGCGCTTGAATCTGCGGTCCACGGCAATCGAAAATCTCGCAACTGCGGTGGCGCTTGCTCCCTGAGAATATCTTACTTCCGGGTCTCTCGTCAGTCTTCCGACTAAAATGACTTTGTTCATAAAGGAATTACCTCCTTAATTACTCAGCGTCCCGTCGAATGCACAAAAATCTGATGACATTGTCCATGATTCGAACTCTCTGCTCGATCTCATTCGGCGTTGTAGCATCAGCATCGAACTGGATGAAATAGTAATATCCTTCTTTCATCTTCTGGATTTCGTAAGCCAGTCTCTTTCTGCCGCAGTCTTCCACGTTCGTGATCGTGCCGCCGAATCTCGTAACAAGATCCTTTGCCTGCTCCACAACTGCCGCTCTGGCTTCATCCTCGATCTTTGCACTTACAACTAAGGCTAATTCATACTGATTCATAGTTGTCTGCACCTCCTTCTGGTCTCTGGCCCCCGAATCGATCGGGAGCAAGGAAAATAATGTCTCACGAGGACTCAGTTTAACACAGGTTGTCATAAAATGCAAGTATTTTTTGCACGGCCGAATACCACCTGCAGGTATGCGGTCACTTATTTAAGTTTCGAAGGCGGCACGCATGCCGACGGCCGTAACCGGCCTGCCCGCTTTTTCATCTACCAGCGCTTCTCCGGCCCGGGACATCTGTTTTTCACTACTGCAGCCCGCATTTCCACAAAGCATCCGCAGACCCTGCACATGCCGTTCATAAGCAGCCCGCATTCCCTGCAGGCCGCAAGTCTTTCCTCATACTGTTCCCCGGGCGTTTTTATTTCCGGATCAAGGCTGTCAATATACTCGTACATATTTTTAAAATATTCCCCCTCCTTCATATCGCGAAGAAGGCATTTTTTACAAACTCTGCGCTGTTCGTCCGTCTCGGCTTCCTGCATATCCATTTCGCCCGCTGCTCCTTATATATATTGTTTTTACTTCTCCCCCTGAGTCTCCGCGCCCTTTATTTTTTCTCTTTCTCCTGTTTCTCTTCCTGTTCCGTTTCTAAATCTTCCGTTTTTAAAATCTTCTGTTTCAAAATCTGATGCTGTCTTACTGCCGCGAGGTTTCTCCTGCCTGCGCTTCTGTCCATTCTCTCTGTCCGCAGACCCTCCGCCTTTTCATTCATCTCCCGGCTTTTTCTCCTCCGCCCGGACCACCTGACGAATATTTTTTTCTGCCTGCCTGCGCGGTATCATGATCTGATGGCCGCATCCCTCGCACTGGAGCCGGAAATCAATGCCTACCCGCAGAACCTTCCACATCGAACTACCGCACGGATGCTGCTTTTTCAGCTTCAGGCTGTCGCCCACTCGAATATCCATAAACAATCCTCATTTCCGGGGCGGCTGCCCCTTATGCCTTTTACCGGCGGATGCGCACGTTCCGCAGAAGTAATCCGGCCGCCCTCCGGGCAGCCGCGCATCGGCGCAGGTATAATGTCTCACGACATTATCCATATCCTTTCGGATATGATGCCTCCGGCGGATGCGCACGTTCCGCAGAGGTAATCCGGCCGCCCTCCGGGCAGCCGCGCATCGGCGCAGGTATAATGTCTGACGACATTATCCATAT
>ERZ808040.107-NODE-107-length-81682-cov-8.962809_pt1 | contig 81682 bp, 72 predicted proteins | sample MGYA00380191_ERZ808040 | MGnify/ENA primary metagenome ERZ808040 (study PRJEB31490, sample SAMN06133395) | mouse gut metagenome | isolation source: J6 | host: mice | place: China: Chengdu | collected 2015-05 ...
GCAATCCCCCATTTTGTAATTTCCTGACGGACAATTCTTCTTTGTTCATTATCAACAGATGTCAATCCCCATGCCCATACTAATGGCATTCCGTCAAAACAGTCTGTGTCCTCCAATTTATTTGATTCATTTGCATAATCTATATCTTCATAACGACTCCATATAGAATCATCATTACCTTTTAGTCTCGAAGGAATTGACCAGATAATGTCTCTCTCAGCGGACTTATCAAATTCATTCAAACACTGGTCAAGAAGTGCGCTTCCTAACGGATGTTTCTTTGCCCTTGCTAATGGAAAGACTATTTTATTAACTATCAGAGATAATGCATATGCATTCCCTCTCATCAATTCTTTAAGCCACCCTACATATTGCACTGAAATGTCTTCATTTACGTTTACCAAAGCAAACGCAACAACGCTAAACAAATCTTCTTCATACAGATACTCCCGACAGGATTTATTACCCCATAATGCCTTTCCATAATTATCCATAATCATTACTGCATACATTTGCAGCGCCCCTGTATTCTCCATAACCTGAATATCTAATTCTAAATCATCCGAATATTCGCATCTTTCAAATAAGCGAAGAGCTTTCAAATAATCATAGACAGGCTGCGTTCCTAAAAAATAGATTGTTTCATTTTCTTCAAAGAAACTTTTAACACTTTTTTCATACGATTGCAAAAAAGAGTGTTTCTGTAAAAAATTCAGTATTTTATCTAATCCAGGTTCTTTTAAATAATAATAAACATCCAATTTTCTCAAAGCTGCTTTTACCTGTGCCCGTGTAGCTTCATTTTGATTTTCAAATATTTCATTAATATTTAGCAGCACTACTTTTACAATCTGATCACCCGTATCTTCATCAAAACCTGCTTGGATTTTAAACTCTTGGTTTAGTTTATCAAATTTTTCTCGCAATAAATTAGTAATTGTTACATTTGATTTCCCAATTTGTCCAATATCTTTGCCTTCATAAAGCTCACATAATAACTTCAAAGCATATGGCGTACTTATAGCATAACGAAGCCATTTTGCACCGTTGTCATCAACCTTATAATGCTTGATATAATCATCATATATCTTTCTTACTGGAACATCTCCATCATCAGATAAAACAACCATCTTCAATTTCTTATCAAGCACAGTCTTTTCACGGTTAAAAGCATATGGACGACCTGTGAAACAAAACCTAATCCTCTGATGTCTGGAAGTAATTACATTCACCTGATTGATTCGTTCATTCCAACGGTCATACGGCTTTATTTCATCTATTCCATCAATACAGATTACTACTTTTGGAATTATATGGATTTCATTCTCCATGTCCGACATGGGACAATTTATCTCATTCCTATATGATAATGCTTCTAAAGCAGCCCACAGTTCATCTTCAGTCGGTCATTTTTTGCGGACAGTTCAATACATGCCTGTCTGTTTCGCTCCCTGCTCCTGCGTTTGCTCTCGTTTGATTTCTCCCTCTGTATCTTCTTGGCACAAGCAGGACAATACTTCGATATGCCAGAGCGGGGAACATATTCAACACCGCACACCGTACAATTCTTAGGCTTTAACGCTGTCCACCGCTTTGTGGGTGTGATATGTAATTCACCGACAAAGCCGATGAATTTATAATAAATCTTGATTTCCTGTCTTACTGTCCCGTCTGCAAGTTTCTCACGTTCCGAAACAAGTATCTTGTCTATGAGTGCGTTTATGATGGTTGCGTCCAGTTCCTTAATGCCTTGATAGTTGCGGATTAGGGAGAGGAAGTCACGGACACCCTGCGACTTCTCATAGCTGTCGCCTAGCGTTTCCGTTACCTCTTTCAGCCTTGCTTCAATTTCAAGCTGCTCTTTCTGGTATTTCCCCGACATCATTTCAAAATTCCGCTCCGTAATACGCTCCATCACCTTATCTTCATAAAGGGAAGAAAACAGCCTGTCCAGTTCCGCAAGGCGTTTGTTCAGCTTTCTCTGCTCCTTTTCCAGTGCCTTTGCCATGCTCTGGTCTGTTTCCGTAAGCCGCTTTTCAATCGCCCTCACTGCCTTTTCATCATTGACCGCCATCTTCGCAAATCGGTTGATGTCGGCAAGGACAGCGTTGAATAAATCCCTCGCTTCAATGCTGTGTGCGGTACACATAACATTGCCGTATCTGCCATAATTATTGCAGGTGTATTGTACGCAGTCGATGATGTCGGGGCGTTTCCTCCTGTTGGCACTCGCCGCCCGCATTGCATAGCCGCAGTCCGCACACTTGATAACGCCCGAAAAGATATTCTCAAATCCCCCTGCGTTCTGCTCCCGCCTGCGGCTCGTCATAAGCTGCTGTACGGTGTCAAATTCTTCCTGCGTGACTATCCCCTCATGGGTGTCGGGTATCACTTCCCATTCTTCGGGCAGCTTAGAGGGGCGTTTCCTGCTTTTCATGTTAGCGGCAATCCGCTTGTAGCCTGCAAGGTTTCCCGCATATATCGGGCTTCTTAAAATTCCCCTTATGCTGTTCTCGCTCCAAATATAACGGTTCTCCTCGTTATCTTCAAAGTGCCGCTCATAGCCTGTCGCCCCCTGTGTGACCGCATAAGCGGCAGGGCGTAGGATATGCTGTTTGTTGATGTGCTTACGGATTTTGGCGATTCCGTTGCCCGCTAACGCAAGGTCGAATATCTCCCTTACCACATGGGCAACCTTGTCATCTATCAGCAGATGGTTATGGTCGGCAGGGTCTTTGATATAGCCATAAGGGGCTGTCGTTCCCATGAATTTCCCCTGCTGAAATCTCGCACGGTACGCCGATTTTATCTTGACCGACACATCGGCAGAGTACATTTCGTTTAGGATGTTGCGGAAAGGCGTGATGTCCATAGCGGATTTATTGAGCGTGTCCACGCCGTCATTGACCGCTATATACCTCACGTTATGCTCTGGGAAAAACACTTCCAGATACAGTCCGCAGTCAAGGTAGTTCCTCCCCAGACGTGATAAATCTTTCGTAATCACGCAGTTTATCAGCCCGCTTTCAATGTCCTTAATCATGTTCTGGAAACTTGGTCTTTGGAAATTCGTACCAGAGTAACCATCGTCACCTTGTGTCAAGAGGAGGACTTAAAAAAATTCAAATTATTTTCCAAAAGTTCCTTTTTCTCTTACAAAGGGTAGCCCTGATATATCATATATTATCATATATCTTACCTTTTTACAATGATTAGTCGATACGAAGAAATCAAATTTCCAGACCAAAAAAACAGGGCATCCCCTTTTTACGAAGATGCCCCATTCCCTTCCTTGCCTTACCCTTCTCTTTTTCCTTCCTCAAACTTCCACTGGATATGGATTAAACCATCGCTATATACGTAAATACATTCTACAAATTCTTCCACCATCTCCCGTGTCAGTTCTTTCACCCCTAAATACCCTTCCAGTTCCTCCTTCTGCATCCGTCCATGATCTGCAATACATTCCAACTGTCTTAGTTCTTTCTGCACTTCATCGTATTCCTGCTGTGTGTCTTTCTGCCTGTTCGAAATCATTTCCTGAACTTTGCAAAATTCCGCACGATTCACCTCACCTTCTGCCAGCCGCTCATACAATAGGGCTTTCCTCTCCTGGAAGTCCCTGATATTTTCCTTTAACAGGGCAAGCTGTTTTTTCAAGGCTGGTATATGACCATTCTCTTCTGCCTTCTGCCTCACTACCTGTTCATCCAACAGTGTTTTTACATATAGGCGGATGGCAGAAAATACCACCTGGGCAAGTTCAGATTCTTTTAGAATTTCTTTCGTACATCTGCACCCATCCACATTTCTCCATGTCATGCAGCGGTAATGCAAAACGGGTCTTTTGATGCACCGCAACGAATACCCACAGACCATACACCGCAGCTTCCCACTGAACAGATGTAACGTAAATGTACTACTTCCCCTTCTTGTATATTCACAGATATTCCTTTGGGCAGCAGCAAACATTTCCTCTGTAACAACTGGCTCATGGCAGCCTTTTACCACAACCCATTCTTCTCTGTCATTCCGTTTGATGTGGGAATCACCAACCCCCTTCCTTGCTTTTTTCCCATAAACATTCTTGCCAAGATACCGCTCATCCCGCAGGATATCCAATACAATCCCTTCATTCCATACTTTTCCATCCCCAATGCCAACCCACCACTTATGAAATTTCCCCATTTTATTTTTCACTTGGCTTGGGGTTGGAACTACCTCCCGGTTCAGTTTGCGCGTAATCTGTTGGACATTCATCCCATCCCCTGCCATCTGGAAAATTTTCCGGACAATAGCAGCACCTTCTGGCTCAACCTCCAGCTTATTTTTATTCTCTTGCGATTTTTGATATCCAATCGGAGCAAAGGGGCTTAAAAAATCCCCTTTCTCTGCCTTGATCCGTTTTCCGCTCTTTACCTTGAGGGAAAGGTCATGGCTATAATAACCGTAGATCACATTGCGGAACGCCATGTCCACTCCGCTGGTAACTCCCTTGCACGCCGCACTGTCATAATAGTCATTGACCGAGATAAAGCGGATGCCCAGAAAGGGAAAGATTTGGTCAATATAATCGCTGACGGTCAAGTAATCCCTCCCAAACCGAGAAAAATCTTTTACGACAATGCAGCCAACCTGCCCCCGTCTTGCCATCTCAAGCAATTTTGTCATCCCTGGACGGTTTAGATTTGTACCAGAATACCCATCATCACATAGCTCAATTATCTTATACTTTGCCAAATCCGTTTTTTCCCTGACATAGTTCTGTAATAACTCCCGTTGATGTGCAATACTGTTGCTCTCCTCCTTCCCGTCCGTATGGTTATCTAAATCTTCCATCGAAATACGAATATACAAGACTAAGGTGTTCGGTGTTGTCATTCTTCCGTCCCCCTTTCTGCCAGGCATTCTCTCAGTTTCTGCCCGTCTTCCTGGAAACGGAAATCAATATGCAACGCCGCATTCTGGTATACTGTGATTTTCTCAATCAGGGCAACTGCCATCTCCCGCGTCAATTTGCCGATATCACGGAACTGGAGCATATTTTTCAGCCAGGGGTTGTTTTCTGGTCTTTGTTTGTGCAGGGAGTGGCAGGATTGCTCCAATTCTAAAACCTGTTCCCGCAGTTTGGTTTCCTTTTCCTGGTAACGCTCCTGTGCATAGACATAATCCTGTTCCCCCATCAGCCCATCTGCATAATCATCATACAGCTTTTCCCTGTACTGCCTTATCTTTCCCAGTTCTGTTTCCATCTGCCCGATCTGGCTTTGCAAACATTCCTGCTTCCATCCAAGCTGTTTTCTCACCCCGGACTCGGCAGCCATCTTTTCCATATCCCCCGCAAGCTGCACCTGTACCCGGATTGCTTCCAATACCGCGTCATACAGTTCCTGTTCCCGAATCCGCCCAAAGCCACACTGTAATGGGAAAGCAGCATGGATCGGGCAGATATAGCTGTACCCCGCATGGAGTCTTGGGGCTTTCCTCTTATTTTCCCGTACAAACCGATACCGCACCAACCTTCTGCCGCAATTACCGCAATAGACCAGTCCTTTTAGGATATTTTCGGTATTTCCCAAGTTACCAAAACATCCCTGTTTTTCTTGGTACTGCTGCTTCCTCGTCCGGTTCATCTGTTGTACTTGGTCAAAGGTAAACTGGTCAACAATGGCTTCATGAGTATTTTTAACGATACACCATTCCTCCTTCGGGAGTTTCTTTTGCTTCTGTCCCTGAGCCAGGGATTCCTGTTTTCTTCCCTGTACCGTATGCCCCAGGTAGACTTCATTCCCTGTAATCAGTTTTATCGTTCCAATCCGCCATGGCACATTTGCAAACCGCTTGTTTTTCATAACCCCCTGCGCGTACCGATACTGGCTCGGGGAGGGAACGCCCTGTCCAGTCAGCCGCCTTGCAATCTCCTGATAGCTAAGCCCCTGCACTCTCCATGCAAAAATATTCCGGACAACAGGTGCAGTTTTTTCATCAATAACAAGGCGATGCCTATCTTCTGTTGATTTCTGATATCCATATGCTGCCCATGTACCAATAAATTCTCCACATTCCTGTTTTCCATGTAGAACAGAACTGATTTTTGCGGATATATCACGCGCATAAACATCATTTACAAGATTTTTTAAGTGGAGTGCTAGGCTATCAACCGATGCGGGATCAGCCGTATCAATTCCGTCATTTACCGCAATAAAACGCACACCAAGGAATGGAAATATCTTTTCCAGGTACTCCCCAGTTTCAATATAATTCCGTCCAAAACGCGACAAGTCTTTTACAATAATGCAGTCCACTTGCCCCGCTCTCACATCCTCCATCATCCGTTCAAATCCGTTGCGCGTAAAAGTTACACCACTTTCTCCGTTGTCCAGGTAAACGGAGAACAGGGAAAAATTCGGCTTTCCCTCAATAAACTGCCGTAACAGCCGCTCCTGCGTTTCTGCCGTATCGCTGTCTTTTTTTCCACTATCCAGAACGGACAGACGGACATATAGTGCTGTTTGGTAAATCTTTTCGGTTTCCTTTGCTGTTCCCATCCCCTGCGGAAGTTCTTTTTTATGTACCCTGCTGGTTCTTGCCATCTTACTGCCCCCTTTCCAGAGTGCCTGCTTTGATAGCAACCGTTCCGTCTTCTGAAAACTTTATTTTGTCCGCCTGCGCTGCATCCTGCAAAAACATCACTGCATTGTCATACTCCATCTGGAACTTAAAGCGGATATGGATTTTCTTCCCCTCATAAACTTCAACCCGCTCAACCAGTGCCACAACAAGCTTCCTTGTCAGACAATCAATATTCTGGTATTCCTTAAAGTAAGAAATCCACTGCTGTTCTCCGGTATTCCCACTTACCAGCTTTTCGATTTCCTCCTCTAACAGACGCACTGCCTCTTCTGCCCCTGTAATCTTTAAGTCATACCGTTTCCCAAATGCCATATAATCTTCACGGGATAACAACCCATCCGTATAATCCTCGTGCAGCTTCATCTTATACCGCTGGTATTTCTCAATCTCCTGCCGCTTTGCCTGTATCCTCGCATCCGCTTTTTTGACCTCACGGGAAGTATAGGGCAGTTCTGCAATCCGCTCCAACGTATCCACCACATCCAGCACTGCCGCGATATGCTCCTTTAAGGTGGCAAGCACTACCCCCTCCAATGCCTGATCCCGGATGCTGTGGCTGCTTTTACATCCCTCATGGTTTTTATGCCCAGAACAGACATAATAAATATACGGTTTTTCCGCGCGGGAATTATTTTTCCGAATCATACTCCGCCCACAGTCCCCGCAGTATACCAATCCGGAAAGTGGGTATACACAGTCCATGCTTGGCGCAGTACGTGTGTCTGCCAAGAGCAGTGCTGCCACACCCTCAAAGGTTTCCTTACTGACAATCGCCTCATGGCTGTTTGGGACACTCACCCACTGTTCTTTTGGCACATCAAACAGCTTTTTCACCTTGTAATTTGGTGTGCTGCGTTTTCCCTGCACCAATGTGCCGATATAAACCGGATTTTTTAAGATACGGAATACTGCCACCGCCGTCCAACGTGCCACATCTTTCCGCTTAAACGTATTGGAATATCGGCTGCCCTTGGAAAGTTTATACTCCATCGGGGACAGAATCTCCTGCCCGTTTAGCCAGTCCGCAATCGCCTGTGCGGAATACCCGTCAAGTTTCCGCTTGAAGATCTCCTGCACAATAGCGGCAGCTTCCTCATCCACCACAAGCTGATTTTTGTTTCTTTCATCCTTCCGGTAGCCATAGACCGCAAAGGGCGCAATACACTGCCCTTTCCTGCGCTTGATCTCAAGATGGCTGCGGATTTTGATGGAAATGTCCCGGCAATAGGCATCGTTGATCAGGTTTTTGACTGGCACAATCAGACTGTCCGAGGAAGTACGCGGTCTTACACTGTCATAATCATCGTTCACTGAAATAAAGCGCACCCCCATAAATGGAAAGATCCGCTCAATGTACTTTCCGGTTTCAATAAAATTTCTGCCAAGCCTGGAAAAGTCCTTGACAATAATACAGTTGATTTCCTTATTTTTGACCGATTCCATCATCCTCTGAAAATCCGGACGATTATAGTCCACGCCAGAATACCCATCATCCACTCGTACCGTATGTAACTGGATTTCCGGATGCGAGGAAAGGAATGCCAACAACAGATCACGCTGGTTGGCAATGCTGTCGCTCTCCACCTTGTCACCGTCCTCACGGGACAGCCGGAGATAAAGGTCTGCATGATATAATTTATTGTTTGTTTCCATACGATAAACTCCCGTTTTCTAAATAGAAAACTACTATTTTATTTCAGAAAACCTGTTATGGAGTGTTACCGTAAGTCCTATACCGCAAGGTTTACCCTCCCCCTGCGCCTTACTACAAGCTTACCATAAAATTTTCTGAACGTCCAGATCAATCTTTAAGAATCCACAATTTACTTTTATTGGAAATTTCACGATGTAGCCAAGTATTCTTCCATTCAGTTTTTAGCATCTACTTATACTGCGTACCAATTGAATTTGCCGTAAACCCCGATTACAGACCGCCAGCCAGACACCTACGCAAGTTGTTGTACGGTAAATCTTGGCGGTCTGTAGTATAATTATAATGTTTGCAGATAATGCCCCATCTGTTGTTCAAATGTCACACCGTTTGTTGCAAACCCAACACTTACTGCTATTTTGCCTACCTTGAAACAATAAGGATTCTTTACCTGCCGGATAAAATCAGCCATACGCTGTTCCCTTGGCAGACTCTGATCAATCTTTACTTCTCGGATATCCACCAAGGTATCTGGATCAACCTCCCGGATGTCCACATTCCTTAATGCTTCAAAATCCACTTTCGACAAATCCATTGATTCATCATCCATGTCCATCCATCCTTTCCTTCCCCATCCATTTTCCTATTTATATGACAAGTCCACCTTGTTCTATGCAAATATTGCACCATGTTCTTATCCGTCTTCACTATTCCTGATGTTCAAAATAATCTTCGCTTTTATGCTTCCAGATAAACTGCCCCACATCTTCTAGTTTCCCAGTCACTGGCATATCCGGGAGTGCGGACAAAATCTCCTTCCGGTAACGCACCGCTGCCCGACTGTCTAGGATAGAAAACACACAGGTATCCGTTTCCCGCCGTATCCCCCGCCCGACCCACTGCCGCAACTTCATCAACATACTTGGCACAATCGTTTCCGACAGATAACGGTAAAAATCGTCATGTAGGGATTTCTCATACTCTGAAACCGGGTCAGGAGTCGGGAACGGAAGTTTTACAATAATGACAGAAGAAAGGATATCCCCTGCCAGATCAATCCCCTCCCCAGCACTGTCACTCGCAAACAGCACACCATTCCCACTTGCCCGGAACGCCTTGATTACCTCCAATCTTCCCTTTCCCATCCGAAAAAGTGGATAGTCTGTAATCCGGTCAAGAAGTTTCTGGTAAACCATCCCCATCATCCGATAGGAAGTAAACAAGATCAAGGTATGCCCATATGTCTGCTGAACCAATGCCTCCACTTTCCCACAGACGGCATTCAAATAATCCAGGCTTCTCACATCCGGAAATGGCATATCCTCCGGCAAATACAATAACGCATGGTTTTGGTAGTCAAATGGCGATGTCTTGCTTGTTGTCCGAATTCGATCCCCCTTTAAAAAATCAATCCCTGTCCGGTGTATAAAATGGGAAAAATCACCTCCTACGGACAAGGTTGCGGATGTCAGTATGTAGGGGATTTCCTTACCCCATAAATCCTCATAAAGGATAAAGTCCAACTGTTTTGGCAAAGCGCAAAGCTGGCATTCCATCCCACCAACATATTCCAGCCAATAAATAAACTGCTCTGTATGGAGCAGTCCATCTAGCTTGTCCAATATTTTTCCCATCCTTGAAAAAAGCCGCCAAAATACAGAACCCTGTGCCTTTTCCAACCTGCCGGAGCATTGCCGCAGCACAACCCCCTGCTGGCTCGCCGCATAAAAAAATGCAGATAGCCCCTGTAGGGTTTCTATCAACCTTTCCAATCGTCCTGCACGCTCCCCGGTTAATACAATCCCTTTACCGGATGAAGGATGCCTTATCCCTTCCGTACTGCCATTTAAGGCTTCAAAAAATAAGGCATTCCACTGTAACATTTCTTCACACTGCAATAGAACCCGCTTTTTCCCCAAACACCTGCCCACGGCACGGCGGATGCTTACCGCCAGCCGCTCCAACTCCATATTGGTAAAACTTACCCCGTACATCTGCCGTGCAGCATCAAGAAGTTTATGCGCCTCATCAAAAACCAATACCCCATATTCAGGGAGTAAACGGTTTCGTCCACCTTTCTGGCTAAGAATATCTGCCAATACCATGTTATGGTTCACAATCTGGAAATCAATTTTTTTCCATCCAGATTCCTTCTGTAAAGCGCGATAACGGCATATATCAGCAACCGGACAGTTTGATTGGCATTGTTCCACCTGGATGCAGCCTTTCACATAGTCCGTCAGTGGCAGCCCGTCCAAATCGGCAGGGCAGACTCCGGCAAAAATGGCGGTCAAAAGTTCTATCAAATCCTGATCTTCCGCACAGTTATTATGTTGAAGTGACGCAAGATAAGTCCTTACCCGCAGAACGCAGGCATAATGCTTTTTCCCTTTCCGGATCGCAAAGGTAAGTGGGATCTCAATAATCCGGTGTTGTAGCAGGATATTTGAAAGCTGTGGGATGTACTCCTCTGTCAATGCCTTTTGCAGGGCAACCGTAGAAGTGGAAATCACAACGGGTTGTCTGTCTGCATAAAAAAGACGGTATACGATTGCTGCCACAAGGTATGCCAAGGTCTTTCCCGTTCCAACCTCCGCCTCACATAGCGCAATCTTTTTTTCTTCCATCGCCCCCAGCATGGCAAGGGAAAGAAGAAGCTGGTTTTCCCGTAGGACAAACCCATGCAGTGGCAGGATATCACAAAAAATATGGGTCAGAAAATTGTAAGCACTGACATCTATCCCATTTGTCTGTGGCTTTCCCACCCTCTGCATTTTCTCCATTGCCCTCCGGTAACCGCCCTCAGTTAATGGTGTTGCCCTCGAAAAAAGTTTTCTCGCTTTTCGCGTAGCCAGGTCAACCATACGGTAATCGTATTTTTTCCCCGTGAAATGTTCTAACAATACAAAGCCCTGTAAGGTCAGCACCACTTTTTCATCCGGTAAAAATAGCCCCGCTTCAAAAATCCTATGATTTATCTCTGCCATACAGTAATCAAACTTATCCAAAATTTTAGCCCCCTTTGTTTGCCTATCGGAGTGATACAAAAATACGGCAGAAAGCAAAACCTACGTTCTGCCGCATGGCTTCTATCGCTCCGATAGAAAAATAGGCTGTAATAAATTTCAGTTCTGTTATATAAAAGCCATCCAACAGGATACCTATAATCATTTTTGTATTTCCACTAATTTCCCGATGGAAAACTTTTACATAACTTTCCGAAACACCAGCCTTTTGTGAAAAAATAAGTGATAATCTTATTCTTTCGCAGTTATTACTCTATTTGAAGGTGTAACAGACGTTCCGTTGGTTCTCAAACAGGATTGCTCCTGTTTTTCGGACACCATAAAAGCCGCCCCCTGTTCTTTCTCAAACAGAGGTGATGCATTCTCCCTTTTTGGGGCTGCCTTTTTCAGGCAGAAGTATCATGATCTTGGACAGGGTTCATCGCAATCTGCCCCACCACAGGGCGTTACTGCCGCAAACGTTATCGCTCGGTGTATGAAACAGGGGATTCTGTCCTGGAAAGAGCAATCCTGCAATCGCTGAAATTACTTTTTGCCCGATTGATATTGTTCTCCAGTACAGAAAGCTCACTGCATACCGTCTTGGCGCGCTCCGGCACGTCGCTTCCGGTTTCCCGGTCTGTCACAAATGTATCTGTCACACCAATATGAAGTTGTCAATGTGCGGGTGAAGGAACTGTTCGAAAAAAAGCCCTTCACTTAATGTCGAAAAAACAAGGGGGTGACGAGTCATTCTAAAAAAATTTTTTTAATCGACTTGAATTTTAAAGCGAAGCAGTTCTTTTTTGTACAATGACTTTCATTTCCTTTACCTTTCTTTCAATCTATTACAAATGTAATGAAAACCGAAAAATTTCAAAAAAAGGTTGACTTTATAACAGCCTGCATATATAATTGTAGCAAGCTACAAATTAGGAGGTGATGAGGGTAGCAGATAAAAGCCGAGCCGATTATTTCAGGGAGCGCAGAAAGCAAAAAGAAACAAAAGCCTTTTACGTGGAAGTTGACAAAAAGAAGTTGGAAAACTTAGAAGGAAAACTTTCGAAAGAAAGAAAAACAAAAAAAGAATGGCTCAATGAAAAAATCGACGAAGAATTAAAGGAATGATAAAGGGCAGCTGCTAAGACGACCAATCCACACAGCTACCCCTATCCTGACACGACTCTCGGCATATAGCCAAAAGACGGTACGCAAATATTATAGCACTGTGTACCTCTGTTTGGCAACCCCAAAATGATAACAAGAGGTATTTTTTTATGCACAAAAACCATTTCACTGCTTTTTGTTTTACTACCTCGCCTGTAACCTTAGTTTGGCAAATGATCAGCCATACGACAAAAGGAGGCATTCAATATGGAGCAGAATGAATTATTAACGCAGAATCTTGAGGATATCAACCGCGCAATTGAAATCTCTTACGCTACGTTATCCACCATCAGCAGACAGCGGGACGATGAAACGATTTCATGGACGGTTGCTGGTGTTATGGAGCAGCTCGAAAAGATTAAGGAATATTCTTCCAATATTTATAAGATTCTTACCGAATCAGAAGATGATGACCAATAAAACAAAAAATCTCTGGATGGGTGTAAGATTTTTATCCCATCCAGACCGCTATTGATATTAGGAGGCACAAAAATGGCAAGGCCAAAAAAGCAGGGGCTTGATTCCTTCCCACTGGATGTAAACCTATTTTCGGGAAAAGAAATCCGAACCATCCAGGAATCTTACGGGGCAGACGGAATTTCCCTTTATTTATATCTTCTCTGCAAAATCTACAAAAATGGGTACTATCTGCAAATGGATACAGATCTCTTTCGCAACATATTTTTGGATTTAGGGATGGACCAGGAACAGGTTATGCAAGTATTGGGATTTTTCCTTGAAAAATCCCTGTTTGATCTGGAATTATTTCAATCATACAACATTTTAACTTCCCGTTCGATCCAGCTACAGTTCCAAAAAGCCGTGAAAGATCGTGCCAAAAAGAATACAATTTTAATCGAATGTTTTTGGCTCTTAGACGAAAGTGAAACAGAATCTTTTCTGAAAGTATGTTGTACTCCCCCGCATTATTCCGAGAATAATTCTGGGTTATTCCCTGGAAAAAACTCTTTTATTCCACGAGAAACTTCGAGTTATTCAGGGAATAATCTCCCTTATTCCGCGAAAAAAGCAGGTTATTCTTGGAACCATTCCGGTTTTTCGGATAAAAACCCAGAGAATTCAAAGAATAAAAACTTAAATAATATATCTAATACTCTCTCTAAGCGCGCTATAACGCGCGAAGAAAAACAGGAACTCGTCTTGGAGTTTGGTGAACAAATGACCGAAGAATACATCCGTCGGACATCAGCATACCATTGCTGCAATCTGGAAACGATCCGAAAATGGATCGCAGAAGACCAGAAAAAACATCGCCATAACAAAAATATGTTTACTTCATTTCCGCAACGCAATTATAGTAATGTAGAAATGAATCTTATTGAACAGCAGTTATTGAAAACCTTTAAATAAAATCCCCAGAAAATACCAAAATTCAAAATCTTATAAGAAAAGGTCGGTAACAGTAGTGATATGATCCCCCTTAAATAGACAAGGCAAATAACCAAAATCTATTTAAGGGGGATTTTTATGTCAAAGCCTAAATATTCATCAGAGTTTAAAATTATGGTTGCTGAAGCTTATTTAAATGGAGAAGGCGGACTCCAATATACTGCCAATAAATATGGTGTAGGTGTCACGTCTGTACAGCTTTGGGTTCGATGCTATCAGCACCATGGAAAAAGTGGATTCGCGAAAAAGCTGGGCAATGCCTCATACTCTTCTGATTTTAAACAGGAGTGTGTGGAAGCGGTGGTCATAGAGGGATTTTCGATCAATGAAGTTATAGCGAAGTATGGTATTCCAAGCCGCAGTGTTTTGCAAAGATGGATTCAGGTGTATAATGCCAATAGAGAACTGAAAGATTATAAACCGATAAGGGGGATCTATATGGCAGGGAGAAAAACCAGCTTTGAGGAACGCAGGGAAATCGTTGAATACTGCATCAGCCAAAACAAAGATTACAAGAAAGCAGCCGCTAAGTTTCATGTTTCGTACTATCAGGTCTATTCATGGGTAAAAAAATACAATGCTGATAGAGAAGAAGGGCTGTCCGATAAACGGGGCAGGCGCAAACCGGATGAAGAAGTGGATGAACTGGAACGTCTGCGCAGGGAAAACCTGCGGCTCAAACGTCAGCTTGAAGAAAAGGACATGGTGGTTGAACTGTTAAAAAAATTAAAAGAATTCGAAAGGATGTGAGGCTTGGAAAGCAACGCCATGAATTGAAATATCTGACAATCAAATATTTTTACATGGAACGGAAATGGAGCATCAACTGGATGTGTAAGCAGTTAAATATATCCCGTGCAGCTTACTACAAATGGCTTCACCGATCCATTCCAGAACAGGAAGCAGAGAACATAAAACTTGCAGGGCTGATCAAAGAGTATGATGATCGGTTTTGCCATATATTGGGATACCGGCGGATGACAGGCTGGATCAACCATTTCAACCACACCAGCTACAGTAAAAACAGAATCCACCGTATTATGAAGAAACTGGGGATTCGTTCGGATATCCGAAAAAAGAAGAAAAAATACCAGCCGTACAGACCAGGGGAAACAGCTGAGAATAAGCTGAAACGGGATTTCAATGCAGTAAAGCCGAATGAAAAATGGGTTACGGATGTCACGGAATTTAAGATTCCTAAGAGCAAAAACAAACTTTATCTCAGTGCTATTTTTGATTTATATGACCGTTTTCCCGTAGCATATGTTGTGAGCAGGAGGAACGATAATAAGCTTGTGTTTGATACTTATGGCAGGGCACTCAAAGACAATCCAGATGCAAAACCAATTTTCCATTCAGACAGGGGCTACCAGTATACAAGCAAGGTATTCCGTGACATGCTCCAAAAACAGGGAATGGAGCCGTCCATGTCCCGTGTCGGGCACTGCATTGACAATGGTCCTGCAGAAGGATTGTGGGGCATCATAAAATCAGAGATGTACTGTATGTACAAGATAGCAGATGAAGAATCCCTTCGTTCAGCAATTGACGGATACATGAAGTTTTATGCTGAAGAAAGACCACAGGAAAGATTTCACTGTAAAACACCGTCAGAGGTAAGGAAGGATGCCCTATGTATGGAACCCCTGATTCAATATCCGATTGCAGAAAACAAACGAATTAGCGCATACAAAGCAAAATGGTGTGTATAACCCTGACGGTCGTTCATGCTGCAAAAACAGTTTTACAATGAAAGACGGGTATGTTAGGCAAATCGACAGAACCTTTTGTGAACCTCACCCTTTCCTGCCCTTACATGCAAGCGCAAAGGCTCATTGTAAATCTGACTGAGAAATATATACCTCACGACCTAAATATCCGCCACATCAAACCAGATATGGCGGATACTTATAAACTTATTTTAAATATTTTACTTGTCTACTTGACAAGGGGCTGATCATAGCAGCCACCGACCTTTTCCCTTCGCATATCAGATTTTTCCATTATATGTTGCAAAGAATTTTTTCAACTTTTTCTCTGCCCACATCAAACTATCCCAAACCGCTCGTTGATGCACAGCTTCCAGTTCCGCAATCTGCCTTGTGGAAAGCCCCTTGAAATAATGCAACACGAATCTTCTTTGCTGTACTTCGGTCAGCATCCCGCTATGTAAAAGCTTTTGGGCAGCTTCTAAGGCTTTCTTTCCTTCCTCCTGTTCACCCATCAAATGCTGCGCAAATTCTGGTACAACTGCAAGTTCCGCTTCTGCCACTTGATCAAGGCTTACATTCCGCCTACATATCCGCTGTTCCTGTACCGCCTGCTCATGGTAAATCCTATCCGACCATGCTTTCAGTTCTACAAAGTCAGCTTCTGTCCTATCCGGATTATCCCGCAAGTAATCTTCAAGCGTTATTTCCACAATGCCATCCGCGAACTTATAAACAATGCCCTGACTGTACTTATTCAGGGCATAATCACTCTCTTTATAATTTTTCAATGTCCTTCCCTCCGAGTTTGAAGTTTTGAAGTTCAAACTCGAAGTGGCGGGCTACGACATCGAGAAATACCACATAAAACAAAAAAAGGCAGCCACATATAATTTATGGCCGCCCAATAAAAAGATTGTTCTTTTAAAAACATACCAAAACAGTTTAATTTATTTATTATTCCGATACATATACAGCGTATCATTCACCTAAAAAAACAGATTGTGTTCCTTTCCTTATTCTGTTGGCAGAAATCACAATCCATTCCATCAAAATATACAATTTTATTTATATTGATAATAATAAAGTAAGAATTTTCTGATTTTTAAAAATTTAAAGAAAAACAGATCTGTTAAAAAGAAATAGTAAAAACAAAGCATTTGCGGAAGATAGATACTTATATAATAAGTTCCTTTCTTCCGCTTTTACATCTCTTATACCAAATTTTTCATTATGTATATAAAGTCATATTTTACATTATCAGAAAAGTTGATTTCTTTATTTTGTTCCTTTTGTAAAAAAACTCTCTGATATTCTTCCACAACTATTTAAATTCTCACACTCAATAGTTTTGCAACTTCATCTTCCCCGCAAAGAAAATAATATCCAATCCCTGTAATCCCTCCCATCAACCCAAAATTGCTACATTCCTGAATTTCCAATTTATCTCTGAGTTCTCCGCTACCATTTTCAAATTCAGATTGAAGGATTTCTTTTTGCTTCATCCCATCTCCCCATTGGTTCATTGCATAGATCACCGCATTCCCACATTTTCCATGACATAAACAAAAACTATTTTTCTTACTGTCTTGCAAGAAACCCTTTCCATGATATCTCATTACGCCCTTCACGGTTTGCTCTAATTGTTGACGAAATTTTCCATTCACATATTTTTTAGTTAATATACGTGTCATAACAATACCGCCCCAACCATGACACCATGCCATATTATGGGGTTCTATCCCCTGGAATTTATTACATTGTGTGAATTTATCGACCGATTTATCTTCTTTTTCTTCCTCAAAACGTAAATCTGCCCAATCCTGTATCTTCTGGTCAAAATAATGTTCTTCAAACAGGAATGCCTTATATGCAACATCCAAATAATCCTTTTCCCCTGTAATATAGCCAAGCTTTGCCAAAGCAAACATAACCCCCGATGCCCCATGTGAAAAGCCTGTCAAAGCATTTTTTGTTATCGGATTAACCCATCCAAGCCCCCATTCATACGATGTCGCCGCCCTTTTCAGACAATCTCCTGCCTTTCCTGCCCATACCTTATACTGTTCTTCCCCTGTTAATTCATATGCAGCAAGCAACACAAGAACCGCACCTGCATTCCCACCAATGATATCATAATGTCTATCCTTTTCAAATGCCCTGCTCATGGTTTCACACTGCAATCTTATATAATACAAAAATTCTGGATTTTGTTCCATAGAATATAGCAACATATAAGCAAACGCAATGGAAGCTTCCCCAGAAAATGCCCCTGTCGGCTTTTCCCCTGCCAGTGCATCTTTTGAATAATCACAGGTATGTGCAAATAATTTCTGAACCAAAAGATCTGTTATTTCCCGATAACATTCCTTTCCTGTTTCCCCCGCTAAACGCTGCATAAAAACAGCAATTCCAGCTAATCCATCATATAAATATAAACCCATTGGATGGATAAAATAACCCCTTTCCCGGTAGCCTGCCATTATAATGCTAATCCATCCTATATTTTTTCTGTCCTCTGACCATATTGCCTCATTCAGCAAAATCTTCCCGACCTGTTCTGCAATCACCCTTCCCACTTTTCCCATCTGCTGGTTTTCTGTCTTTTCATTCCACTCTTTCTTCTCTTTTGTTTTCATCTTCCAATATTCAGTTTCTTTCTTTGGTTTGCTTTTTGTTCCCTGAAAAAGTGCTGTCCAAATCAGTTTCTCCTGTCGCTCCCGTTCCTTTTCATTCATGCGAAACAGACGTTCCTTGATTTCCTGTAACACTGGCGTAACAAAATATTTCTCATAAACCTCCCCTGTTCCACTATGTAAACATCTCTCCTCTGGTTGATACCAAAAATAAGGAACATCCCCTTGGTTCAGTTCTTTTACTTCCTGTATATGAAGCCATTTTGTTTCTGGTGCTGTATCTGCCCCCTGTTTCAAAACAACCCGTTGAAATAATTCTTCCCTTTCCTTTTGCTCTGCTAAAAAATTCGGATGATACATTGTAGTTAACAGCATAGAATATTCCTGTGTCTGTCTTGCCAGATACCGTACCTGAACCTTTTGAAACAGCGTCAATTTTTCCAATACAGCTTCTTTGTTTGCGCGCGAAAACACATCCTTTTCAGAATTTCCACCCCCTCCAAGAAACCGATAAGCTTTCTCAAATCCAGCAATGATTTCCCTAAAAAATTCCGATGGTTGAATAAACTCTCCATTTAAAGTAGCAAGATTTTTTCCCTCTTTCAATCTGGGCTGTCGATATTCCACACGCATTCTAGTAGTTCCTGCATTAGCAATCACAGGAACGTTTAGCGGCACCAACTCTCCCCCTCCGCCATTGATTGCCCCAACATTAACCCCTTCCCCGTTCTCATTCCAAGCATACATCGGGAGTAACCCCGTTTGTAAAACAGATTCTTGAAAAATACGTTTTACTTCATCAACTTCTCCCGATTGTTTCAATCCACGATTCCCAATTGCCAGTTCCAAATCAATCAAAATCGGATACTCTCCGTGGGCAATCAAGTTTTCATAGTGCATATCCATGGAACCTAACAGATAGCTGATGCATAAAAGAAGCCCGTTCCTCTCATAATACCGCTTGATCGCTGCACTGGATTGGCAAGGCAAAGCAGATACCCAACCACACCACCCATATTCTCCCCGATCCCATATTGTGTTCCACCAATACTCCATATCAACATTTTGGCAGATCCACTGTAAAAATGAAACATAAGCTTCATCTAACGCAAGACTTCTCGGTTTATAAATAAGCTTCTCCCCATTGTCCAATTCCAAAACAAGCACCATCCTGCTTCCCCGGTGTGCATCCGAATCCCCACCACTGATCTTTTGTATTTTGTGACAAGCATTCTCTGGAAAAAAGCGGGAATTGATTTCCTCAATATCCACTGCAAAACGTTCCAGCACTTCGCAGATATTTTGTATAGATAGAGTCAACGAAGAAAGCATATCTTGATACATCAAAGGGTATGTCTTATAGATTTCTTTTTGAAAGGATGGATCACTGAGAAAATGTTCTGTAAAATAATGGTACTGTTCTTCCTCTGTATCTCCTTGTAATTCCCCAAAATCGGAACAAAGTTCCATTTCAAGAATCAATGCCCGCATAGTGATTTTTTTCATATTGTTAAGAAAAGCTTGAATAAAATCATGTGTAAAAGCTGGCATTGGAAAACTGCTACACTCACTCTTTACTCCCTGCAAAAAAGTTTGTTCCAAATGCCCGTAAAACTGGCTGTAATCCCCTCTCTCCTGCACTGTAGTATGCTTTAATTCCCAGTAAATATTTTCTATATTTATTTTCGATACCATCCCATAATTCCCCTTATTAAATATTGATAAGTAAGTATTTCGCATATCCCATTTTTTATAGCCATCAATCATACGCTTAGATTTAATTATAAAGAAAGGGAGGGGTTATATATTCCCCTCCTAACAAAATTCTGATTCTTTCTTGAATTTTAATTAGCAGCATATTAAACTAAGAAAAGTAGTACATCCTGCTGTTATTGTCGTGATCTCGCTATCACCCCTTTGTTCTGCTTCCTGTAACCGTTCCAGTTCCATTATTTCTCTCTTTGCATTTCCTGCTGAGGAACCTGTTGCGCGTTTCATGTTTCTTGCTTCTTCTTTACTCATAAAATAAGAATCTCCTTTTTCAATATATATATCATATTCTTTTTGAATTTGCAATAGTTTGGATGTAAATGGTTCAATATTGGATGCAAATGGTATTTTATTCATCAATAAATCCATTCAAATATGCAATTACTTGAAATTTATTTCCTGTAATATCCGTTTTTATATACCCATCACGTCCACGAATCACATTCTCTATGCTAAGCATCCCCAAACCATGCATATTTTTATCTTTTTTTGTTGTAGTAATTATTTGACCTTTCAAATAATTTTCGCCTTTTTCTATAGGGTTCGAAATGGAAACTACCAACATTCTTCCTTTTCTGCGACACACAATGCGAATTTGACGTTCTTTTTCCTTGGATTTGATACTTGCTTCAATTGCATTATCCAATAAATTTGTAAAAAACGAACAAATTTCCGCTGTGGTTAATTCCAAACCACTTAAATCATCGGACAGACATTTAACCCGGATTCCTGCCCTCTCTGCCTCTCGGAATTTCATATTAAAAATCATATCCAGTATTTTGTGGTTTGTCCAAGGCAAAATTTCTTTTTTCCGTATCTCCCCCGTAATCTGCACTAAATAATCCCTGCATTTCTCTATCTGTTTCTCCTCTATCATTTCCAACATTGTTCTTAGATGATTTCGCATATCATGAATTAAAATTGATTTATCATTGTATACCTGTACCAATTCCTGATATCTTTCGTCCAGCAACGCAGCTTCCAATTCTTGTATCCTTTTTTCTTCCTCTGCCTTTTGCCTTACTATATTGAACCAAAATGCCAAAACTACAATGGTCAGCGCAAGCCAAAAAATCCACCATTGATTTAACAGACGTTCCGAAACCTGTTTTACATAAACTCTTTGAAAATAAATGAGAATTGGGAAAAGGAAAAACCCTAAAACCATCCCCTGTTTCTGATAATTAAGAACCTCCTGTTTTTTGCTTATCAACCATCTTCTCAATCTTATTCCTGCAAAAATAATTACTGCCGTGTAGATTGCCAGGTAAACCGCCCTTTCCTTTGTCACCGATAGCAAAACGTCTTTTTGCCTGCTGTATTTATCCAAAACAAGATAGGCACAGGTCTGAATAAAAAAATCAACCAGAGCCATCCCAATCCATGACAACATATCAAGCCACAGAATATTCTGGGTACTACATTCATAAAGCGACTTAACAATAATTACCGTACTAAAAATCAAGAAAATTAACACACCGTTTGAAAATACATTTAAAAAAAAATAACTATTTGATACTTGAAGCAGGGTAGCAGATGCCATTATTATGCCCCACCCGACCCACATCTTTCGTTTCACCCACTTAGGTTCAAAAAGCCCGTCCATAATCTGTAAAACAAACCATGTCTGCGCTGCCATATGAACACCATCACAGAGATAGTAAAATATCATTATAACTCCTTCTTCCAATCATTTGCCAGCCGTTCCTGCACCAAAGACTTTGCACGTCTGCTGACCTGAAGTACCTGCTTATTTTTCATTGTAATTTCCAGATGTTCAATCTTAACAATATGCTTTATATTTACAAGCGTACCCTTATCAATAAAAACAAATCGTTCCTCTGGAAGCTGTTTTTTCACCGCATCAAGTGTTTCCCTCTGCTTGTATACGGCTCCGTCCAAACAGTGAAACAGGGTATACTGTTTCTCCTTTGTCAGATATAAAATATCGTTAATAAAAATCTTACAGCTTTTTGTTTCTGACAGGATTGCATAATACTCCTCATTGTTTTCCTCTTCTTCCCGATATACTCTTTCCAGTAAGTCAGTCAGATCTTTTTTATAGGAATCCTTTAACATAAAATCATACGCTCTGACCCGATAACCCTGTACAGCATATCTTTCATAAGAAGTCAAAAACACAATTCTTGCATCCGCATCCAAGGCACGTATTTTCTTTGCCAATTCCATACCATCCATTTCTGGCATTTCAATATCCAGCAAATAAAGACTGTAATTATTCTGTCTTTCCATATGCTCCAAAAGTCCAAGACTGCTAGAACAAAAGATTTCGGCAGACTCTTCTTTTTGATGAAAAAACTTCTCCAATTCCTCTTGTAATTTTAGAACAAAGTTTTTATCGTCATCCACTATTGCAATCCGCATGATATCCCCCCATAACCACCTAACCTTTCCAGAAACATTTTATAAACAAATTTTTCTTTTCTAATACAATATGAAAGAAGAAATCATGATACTTACTCTGCAAAAAATAGAATAACATATTTTGGGATATAATGCAATTGTTTTGTCGTTTTTGTCGAATAGTTCACAAAAATAATGTTCTTACCACTCCCGTTTTCTCACCCGCATTCCATCCTCCAAAGGCACTCCTTTGGAAATAATCTGTATATCTGAATCCAGTTCTTCTGACACAGCAACAGCACGATCATTTTGTGCCACAACATGAATCTGCATTTTCACGGCAATGGTAATATTTCCAAGGATACTGTCCTGCTCCTTTAAAGTATAAATATAAAACTCTCCATCTTCTTCATAAACCAGATCCTTTGAAATACAGGTTGGATACTTCACTCTTGCCTCTTTCAAGACAAACTCCACCTCGCTTCCAGCGGTATAGGCTTTCCCTGCCTGCTGGGAATTTCCTTCTGGCAAAGAAATTTCTTTTGGCAAAGAAATAACAACATCCATCGTATCTTCCCGATAATTATACATCTTTGCTTCCAAAATACCTTCCAAGGTTTCCCCTCCCACGGACAAATCGATCGTACTGCCTTCCGGCACATTTTTCAGCGAATCTTTTTCAAAAAAATACCCTTCGACATAATAAGTATCCTCTGAAAACAATTTCTTTTCGATTCTGCTATCCACTGGTGTTCCAAACCGTACTACGCCCCTTCCAATGGCATCCAGTACCAAAATACTGGAACGTGGGGTCTGGGTTTCCACCTCCGGGATATGGGACTGATTCATTATTCTGGATACAAGCGTCATTACCATCATTGCAAGCAGAAAAACAGCGAGAAGCGTGTAAACCAGCTTTTTTGTTTTCTTTTTCATCAATTTTACCGAAACCTCCTCTTTCCTATTCTTTTCTTAACGCATTCCTTTTTTGTTTTTAAGCTTTTACCTGAAACGCCTGAAATCCAGTTTCCAAATATTCATCCCCAAGCAAAAAAATAAGGACTGCTGGGATCATAATAACCACCGAGGCAGCGAACACCGCCCCTGCATTATAAAGCGAAACCTCCGGGAAGAACAGGGAGAGCGGATGCAACACCTTATCTTTTAAAAACACCAGCGGTGCTTCGATACTATTGATACATTCCAGAAAATCAAGCACAGCCACTGCTACAATCCCGCCTTTTCCAATGGGTACTACAATTTTGCTCAACAAAGTAAAGCTTCCTGCCCCATCTATCCTTGCTGCCTCTATAACTTCATCCGGAATGTTCATAAATACCTTCGTCAAAATAAATACTGGGTAAGTTCCGAAAATCCCCGGCAAAATAATTGCCAAATGTGTATTTATAATGGACAGTTTCATTAAAACCAGGTATTCAGATACCATCAAAACCTGAAATGGCATCAACATTGCTACAAGGTAAATCCAGAATAAAACACGCTTGCCATGAAACGAATATTTTGCCATAACAAAAGCGGCAGGTGCTGCCACAATAATCTGCCCGATCACTGTCGGAACGGATTGAATCAGACAGTTCCAGAACATCCGGTAAAAAGCTTCCGAATACAGCAGCAGATCTTTATAATTTTTTAGCGTTGGATAAGAAGGCAGGAAGGAGATCGCCACTGGCTTTGCCGACCCAGTCAAAATGCCCCCAATATTCAATTCCAGTTCCCCCGTTCCCATAAAGGAATGAATAACGGTAATACAGACCGGCGCAAAAATCACCAGTACCAAAAACAACAGACCAAGATGAACCATTTTTTTCATTTCCCATATCCCCCGTCTAAACTTTCTCTTTTGGGGTCAAAATTCTCTCAACCCCGGCGACAAAGAGAATCACTACCACCGCCAACATAATCGCAGCGGCAGTCAGTTTTCCAAGTTCCAGCCGGACAAACCAATTGTTAAACAGATGCTGGAGCATATAAATGCTTTGGTTTGGATAGTCCCCTCCAATCAGATACGCTTCCCGAAACACTTTAAAGGAATTGATAATAGAAATCACGACAATAACAAATCCCATTTCCTTTAACTGGGGCAGCGTAATATACCAGAAACGCCTTACACCCCCCGCGCCATCCAGTGCCGCCGCTTCATACATCTCTTCTTCAATTGCATCCACTCCCGTTTTCCACAACAGCATATCATATCCAAAATTTCTCCATAAGTAAGTAATCCCAAGAACCAAAAAAGCAAACGAAGTATGAAAATAGTCCGGTCCTGCAACCCCAAAACATTTTAAAATCCCGTTGATTAACCCCGCTTTATCAAAAAAGACTTTCCAGATCAGCACCAGGGAGGCAACGGGGATCGCCATCGGGAGCAGAAATATTTTTTTATACAGCTTCTGCCGTTCCTTTAAATAATCAAGCAGTACTGCAAGAAACAAGGAAAAGATTAAGAGTGCCGGAATGTAAACCGCAATAAATTTTGCCGTATTCCTTACGGCAATCCCAAATGCCTTATTTTCCAGGACAAGCTTATAATTTTCAAACCCTGCAAACCCGCTGCCAAACTCCGTTTGAAAGGAACGAAGAAGAACATCGCAAAACGGGATAAAATAAAAAACTGCCACACCGATAACGCTCGGAAAAAGAAACAGTAATTCCCATCGAAATTTCTTCTTTTTTCTTTTATGTTTCTCCATTCTCATTTTGTTCCAGCCATTTCGCAAACCTCTCATCTCCCCCTTTCAGATCTTCGTAGGAACCCCCACACAAAATCTCTCCTTCCCCCATCAAAACAATATGATCCGCCACCTGTAATAAATCCACGTTATGGGTAATCATAATAACTGTTTTGTTTGCCAGGCGTTGGGTAAGCATCTTTCGAAAACGCGCCTCAAAATCAATATCCGTGTTGGAAGTCGCCTCATCAAAAAGAAACACTGGGCGGTCATATAATAACGCCCTTGCCAGTGCTACTTTTTGTTTCTGCCCACCGGACAGAAACGCCCCGTTAATACCAACCGGGAAATCCATTCCCCTCTCAGCAATTAGTTCAGACAGCCCAACCTCATCAAGCACTGCCCGAATCGCATCCTCCGCAAAATCACGGTACATACAAATATTATTTCGAATCGTATCATTAAACAGATAAATTTCCTGGCTTACTACGGAAAACAATCCCCGATACTCCTTTAATGGAATTTTTTCTATTTCATGCCCATCCAAAAGAATGGAACCATCCTGGCAGGAATAAAAACGCAAGAGCAGTTTGATCAATGTGGTCTTGCCCGAACCATTTCTTCCAATCAGGGCAAGTTTTTCTCCCTCCGGTATGTTCAGATCAACACCATTCAGCACCTTTTTTTCCTTTTCTTCTGCATTGTAGCAGAAAAGAACATGACGAAATTCAATATCCAACGAATTTTCTCCGGGAAAATTTTTCTTTTGCAAAACTTCTTCTGCAAGAGGAAATTTTATCTCCTGCTCCCCTTCCATAGTATCTTCCTCTGTCTGATCAAGAAATTCAAAAAACCTTGTGGCAGAAGGCAGGACATTGGTAAGAATGAATTTCAGGTTCAGGATGGAAGAAAGGGGTGCCATAACATAGGAACTATAGCTAAGAAACGCATACAGACTTCCCACCGTCAATTCGCCACGCACAATAAAAATTCCGCCAATCAAAAAAATAAGCAGGTTTAAAAGGGCATCCAATGTTCCATCTGCCAGACTCCGGTACTGGGATAGTGCATCCATATCCCGATGAGCCGCTATCTTCTCCCCATCCATCTTTACAAATTCTTCCTGTTTCTTCCTTTCCAGCCCGAAAATACGGATATCGGTCATTCCTGTCACCACTTCGCTAAACCAGCGCGCATACGCAATATTTTTCTCCAAAAAAAGATTCAGTTTCTTTTTCTGAAACTTGCTGTGGATATGGATAATCAGATATTTGAATGGCAGCATAGAAAAAAACAGGAGCGCGAGCCGAAAATCCATATATACCGCCGCACCGATCCCGCCAACAATGGTAAATATACTGGAGATAATCGACAGCGTATTCGTATTGAGGATACTGCATATATAATTCACATCCACATCAATCTGACTTAACAGTTCTGATTGCCCAACTTTATGAAAATAATCCGCTTTTATCGCCAAAATATGATCGATCGCCTGCTTTTCCAGGTGGAAACGGAAATCATATACTATCCCCAGACGCTTTCTCTCAATCCATAAAGAAAGTAAAATTGAAATCTGCCGAAAAGCAAATAAGATCAATATCATCTTGAGGATTACTTTAAAATCTCTTTTCATTAACCCATCATCCATCAATTTTCTGCTTAGTATTGGAGAAAATAAAGACAGAAAAATGGAACATAGGAGCGCGAGCATCAGAAATACTATTTTCCCACGGTACTTTTTTAACAGGCCAAGAAATCGGAATATCGTTTTTTTATCGCCAGTGGTCAATTTCCAGCCCTCCTTCTCTTTCCACGTATCGGATTGCCCCTTCCCATAAAATTTCCTCTAAAATATTTTTCACTTTTGTCTTTTCTATTTCATTGATATACCGGGAAAGGACTTCCTTCTCCTGATTACAATCTATCAGTTTATTTCCATAAATATAATGATCTGTACATTGATTCATCATCTCCTGTACATCAATATAGTCTTTATAATTTTGCAGGGCAATCCTATATTCTTTTTTCATCTTTTCAAAATTTTCTTCAAAATAATTCAGGACAAACGAGGCAATTTCTGCCCGGATTTGCCCAATGGATTCCCCTTTTTCGTAAGTTTCTTTCTTCGCGCTAAAATAGAATAACTCCTGCAGCGGCGCAAAAAAGTTGCATTGACATCCTTTTTTGCCCAAACCGTATACTTTCTGGCTGTCAAATGCCTTTACGATCACATCATGGCAGAAGTCGTAATGAAAATTTTCTTTGATATATTGTTTCTGTTCCATTTGCGCTTTCCATTCTACAATAAAAAAGTAATGGAGAAATGTTCCATTTTTTGGTACAAATTTCTCTACTTCTGGCAGTTTTTTACCGGATAACGAAACAGGGGTAAGGAGAAAATCTAGTTTTCTTTTTGTTCCACATTGAAATTTTAATTTTTTTATCTTCTCGATCCATTCAAAAGATACATCTCCAACCAATAAAACTGCCATTCGTTCAGGGGTGTACCAATGGAAAAAAAACTGCTCCACCTCCTCAAAAGACAATCCAGAAACAAGATCCATTTTCCCGATCGGCAGAAAAAGAAGATAGTCCGTATCTTCAAAAAAAAGTTTTAGCCCCTGATAATCCATATTTTCCTCTTTTTTCTGCCATTCTTTTCGAATATCCTGTTTGATTTCCGATAATTGATCCGGATTTAAAAATTCACCTAAAAGCAGGCGTTGAAGCCGATCAAAAACATCCCCGATTCCTTCTTTTTGAAAAGCAAAAATATAATTTGTGGAATAATGATTGGTATATGCCCTGCCCCGATAACAAAAAGAGAAGGGATTCCTCTGATATTTTTCAAGGCTCATATTGCAGTGTTCTAACAAATGTGCAATCCCCTTCTGAAATCCATCTTGAAAAGACCCCACTTTAACGGATAACACAAGATAAACCAAATCCGTCTGTAAATCAGTCTTTCGGATATAGTAATGCACCCCATTTTCCAATTGCCCCATCTGCAAGATATCTTCCATAAGCTTCTCCTATCTTAGTGGTAAGTTTTTAAACAGGCTAACCCTTTCACCCCAAAACAGGAGGAAAGGGCTGCACTGTTTGATATTATTTTAACTCTTTGCTGCAATAACGTTCCAAATAAGATGGGTTCTGTTCCATAATCTGGTGATAGGAAATCAAATCATTTTTTACCATCGCCCTCTGATCATAACATAACCCTCTTTTTTTATTTATATCAATTCCTTCTTTATTATAGCAAGCAGCATAACATAAAGAGCATAAATGCACTGCCCAACAATTAGAACAATCTGACAGAGATTCTTTTGCATACTCATCAATATAATACTTTTTGATTGCTGCTAAATCCATTCCATTTTCTACATCGCCAATAATTGGGGATTCACCAACTCGTTCACACACATGAAATTTTCCCGCTGTGGTAACATAAAGTCTTCTTTCTCCCGGCGCACAACATCCGTTCTGTTCCATAGAGGGAATCGGTGCTGCTGTAATGCTCCGATTCTGTATCCTTGCAAGATTTACATTGTTCATATTGTATCTTATTTCTTCGTCCTTTTGTTGACATATTCTATCTAATTTCCAAAATTCTAAAGGATCACTTTCTTCTAATGATTCCATGATTTCTTCCCGCTTTGGATTAACTGCTTTCTTTTTAGTAGATCCCTGCATATATGAAGTGTGAATGGTTATATTTGAAGGTAGCCATGAAATAGAGCGGAAAAACTGATTGATTCTTTCTATTCTCTCCATAGTATATGGAGGCGTTAATACCGCATTAATACCAACCGTCAACCCTGTTTTCTTTTGGCTTATACAATCGGTAAGAAGTTTTAATCCTTCCATTGCTTTTGCAAAACTTCCTGTGTGATTCACCATAATTCGATTTGCATCATGTATTTCCTCCGGCCCATCCACACTTCCTGTAATACTGCATGATTTCAACGAGGAAAAATATTCTGCCATTTCTTTTGTAATTAAAGTTAAGTTTGTAGTAAAACCAAAATGTAACTCACGTTCTTTTCCAACTTTTTGTATTGCATAATCTATGCACTGCTTCATCAATGGAAATTGTAATAATGGCTCTCCACCATAAAAGGTAACATACAGCTCTTTTCCACTATGTGCAAAAACAAAATCTAATGCTTTTTTTGCAACTTCCCAGGTCATATTTTTAGTAGAAAATCCCCTAAAATCTTCATGATCCTCATTATAAATACAATATTTACAACGTAAATTGCAGCCTTCTGTCAGTTCTAAGATCACTTGCTGAATATCATTTGTTCCCGTTATTTCCATTTCTTGTGAACGAAACTTTTTATAGAGTGGTGCCTGACATATTTTTTCTGTTTCAATTAAAAGCTTAATGCTTTCCAGGGCAGATAATAATTCGTTCTCTGCCAATCCTGTTTTCTCCAGTGCAGAAACTCCAGAGTGTTCTAATATGTTCTCCATCACAAGAAATTCATTTGGCTCACACTCCAAAACTTTTCCGGTTCCCGTATCATAAAAATAGAGAGAATTTTTTGTCTGAAATGTAATTCCAAGGCGTTTCCAGTTTCCATTTGGCACTAATTGTCCAAAATAAGTTAATAATTCTTCTTTCTTCATTAAAAATGTTCTCCTTATACAATAAGCACTAATATAACCATAATCTCATTTGGTCTTTATTTTCCTACTCTTCATATAAATATAGCTGAACCCGGCTCGCAATCACATCCACGCATTCTTCTAATCCCTTTTCTCCCTTTAAATATTCCACAGATTCATTTTCTATAATCTGCCAGACACTTGCATTTACCGTAAAGGGCGTGGATACATTTTTTGCAATACCAATCATTTGCGCAGATTCTTCCTTTGTAAAATACGAAAAATCAAGTTCTCCGTTGTTCCCTCCTGCCACTACAATGTGGGAAAGATCCGTATTCGCGAATTTATCCAATACTTTAACATCAATCGGATAGCCAGAAAAAAATATATGTCTTTTTTGTACTTCATTTGAAATGGCAAACTGGAAAAATAAATACGCCAGATCTTTCTTTTTCGACATCGAATTAACTCCTAACATGGCACTTGGGAAAAACACTCCGTTATTTCCAACTATTTCACCATTTTTGTATTTTACAATGCTCGGAAGTTCAGCAAGTTCAGAACCACCATTTACAAGGACAAACATAAATTTGGCGTTTCCATATAAAAGGTCATTTGCACCAGAATACCCTTGCAAATAAGTTCTCGAATGATCCGTTGTACCGGATATTCCTTCTGACTCACAGAATCGCTTTGTCTGCTCCAAAAAAATTTTCAGACTTTCTTTTTTTACCACCCCATCCTTTGATATCATATCCGGTCTATAATTATAATATAACATTTCAACAAGATCCGCATAGGAATATCCTCCCTGCATAATCCCATTATTTTCTTCTGAATATTCTACCAGAGCTTCCAAAGTAGAATACACACTGCTCTCCTGACCCGATGTCACAAAAACAGGTACGGAAAAACGCAGCGGCAGCATATAAACTTTTTCTTCCGTTGTGTAAGCGGACAAAATTCCCGGCACTAAGTCTTCTTTTCTATCAGCAAGTGTTGGCATCAAATCTGCTAGAATTCCCTTTTTTATATAGGACTCCGTCGGCAAACCATCCAGTACGAAAACATCTGGACCATCCCCTGCCAGAATTCTTGCATTTAAGGCACGAATACGATCTGCTATGGTAACACTTCCCTCTGCCCCTTCCCCTGTTTCATAGATAATTTCTATGTCCGGATACTTATTTTGAAATTCTGAGATCATATCAAGAATTACATCATTATTTTGTAATGAGTAGACGGTCAAAGATTGATCTGGTTCATCCCCTTCCTCTGCCGGAACATATTTCTTGATGCTGCCGCCATCTTCCCCATATACAAAATAAAAGGCATCACCGCATACAAAGAATTTTAACAAAATTATATTTTCTCTTGCAAAATGATAAGTTCCCGCATCCAATATTTTCTGAAACTCTTCCCCGCCTTTTTTCGTGCGAAAAATTCCTTTCGGGCAGCCAAGATAAACATCATCCTCATCAGAAAAAATTCTTACCGAATTATCAATCTCTAACGCAATTGGTGTTTCGAATACCTGCTGTTCTGCATTATAATTTTGTACATAGGAACTGGTTCGATCGGTAATGTAAATCTGGTTTCCGCTTACCCTAAGGCTTTCGTACCAGCCGCATGGAAAACTTGTCAGTAAGCTGCCATCCTCCTGCTGATAAACAAAACACTCCTTGCCCATATCTGCCGAAACAATATTTCCATTTTCCAATACGGCTATCTGCTGAAAATCTGTCCTGTGCAGATCCATCTTCGGAAGTTCCACAAAGGTATCATTGCTTTGTTTGACAATATGTACATTTTCCTCACTGTCTATATACCATGCATAGGTTTTGGAATCTTCCCCCAAAAATACGGTTATCCGATCGTCATGGACTTTATTTTTTATTCCCTTAAGCCATGAAACTTCCTCCCGCACCCAAACATATGGATTTTTTCTTCCATCCCCCGTTAATGTATATTTTTGGATATCATATCCATCTTCTTTTTCTTCCATTGTATAATATTCTATTTCTTTCTTTTCGTTTAAAACAACATTGCAATAATGCTCTTTTTCATGTCCATCATAAACCGAAGGAATATTTTTTTCTATGTAATTTTCCAAAACCGGAAATCTTACGTCAACAACATTTTCCCCGTCTTGAAAATCTTCAGAAACCGGGGATACTTCCGGTTTTTGTGTAATTTCCGCCTGCTCAGGATCATGGATCTCTGTTCCCTGATTTTCTTCTCCCTGCTGCTTATTCTCACTGCAGCTTAAAAATATACAACTGAATAAAATTGCGCACATAAAATACAAAATATGTTTTTTAACTTTCATACAAGCCCCCTATTTTCTACTGTTAAAATTTCGGTCTGGTTCATCAACCAAAGAATTGGCTAATGAGCCAGACCATCATTTCGGAGAGTAGAGATTGTTATTTTTTGATTTTCTCATCCAGCTTCCTTATTACAAGGCTTAAAATCAGATAATTGTTTCAAAAATATAATCTCTAATCATCCTATTACCATTCGGAACTATTGCTTCCAAGAGAGAGGTTCGCTGATTTGTTTGTAGTTCCGTATGAACACTGGCACTGACAAGGTGATGGATCATCTCTGTACCTTGCTACAGCAGTCAGCCACTCTTCCGACTCATTATCATAAGAGCAAGCGCAGCCACCATACGGCATTACATCGAAGTTTGCATCCGATGTCACCTTTTCCCTTCCGAGAGGCATTACAACTTTCATAGAATTTTTCCTCCTTCCTCACTTATTTTCCACCCATCCAATAAAACTCCGGAATAGAAATGGATTTTTTTATATAAATTTTCTTCTCATTTACAACATCTTCAAACAATAGAAAAGGCATTGTAAACGATACAGAAAATTCATATCTATGTAATTCTGAAATTCATTTTAACATCGTTTTTTCTTTCGTCAAGCATTTGGGTTCAAACGGTTATATTTTGGATTCATTTGGTTATCCTACGTGTTTTTATTTACTTAAATTCAAATAGTACAATACCAATTTAAGCAGTATTCTTTTTGCTCATATTCTTTATGTTTTTCATTTTATCATCCATTTTTTCATTGTCAACATTTTGGATTCAAATGGTTATATTTTGGATTCATTTGGTTATTTCACAACTCTTTTCACTTTCTCAAACTCAAATATTCAATTTGGAATTTTATATCAATTTGCTAAATGACTCTTTAAAAACTGCAATAAATCCTTTTCCGCTTTTAGTCTTCATCTGAATAGTTCAAGGGGGGATCAATTTGACCCCCTCCCCCGTCCATACAAAAAGTAAATAATGAGCAAATTTATTTTTCTCTCCACTCAAACTTGCTTTATATTTATCTACATAAAAATCAAACTTTCTATTATAAGTTTTAAAAATGATCTAGATGCAAATTACAATTTTTTTTCGCATAGCAAGCAAACTTTCTCGTATTGATAAAAATCCAAATTCCTTTTTAAGGAAATCTGATATTTCCGATTTCAATTCTTTTTTTCTCTCTTTTTTCTTACTCTCCACTACTTTCTCATCTTCCTTTTTTCCTGCCATACCATCAAAATCTATATGCCCTACTTTCCCTTTTTCCAAAACCCCTTCAACTTTGCCCATGTCTTGATTATCTTTTCTATCTTTATTTCTAACATCACAGGAATTATCCGAAGCCAGTTCTATCTTCTCTCTATCGCCAGAACCATCCTTCTTGTTCCCTTCCTGTTTCTCCTCCTGTAAAATAAGCGTATATAGGTTGCTGCTCTGCCCCCGGTTCTTCTCCCGAAACCTTGCGTCCTTACTGATATAACCTGCATCCACCAACTCCCGCAATGCGCGCTTTACCGTTGAAATAGAAATATGAAGCTGCTCCGCCATCGTTGGGATTGCCGGAAAACAGGTCAGTTCCTGATTGGAACGGTCAATCAGGTAGATCAATACGGATAATGCCCTGCTTTTCAAATTGCTTGCATATGCCTGCTCCTTTAATTTCCCTTGTTTCGTTGCCATTCCAGCCCCTCCTATTTTTCATTTTTATACCCCTGCGCGCTCTGACGCGCATACCAATCAGTATTTGGAAGTTTACTTCCAAACTTCACACAGAAAAAAGCCATACAGGACATCTTTTTTTATCCTGTATGGCTCTCCTTTTATGGTTCCACGATATATTCTGCTACAATCTCTTTGTATATCCCTGCATTGCCCTCGCCATCGGTCAACTCCGGCTGATAGTCAAGAAACCTCACCTTATGTTGCGCATCCTGCAACATCCCTGCCATTTCCTCCCGGATTCCATCCGCCACAAACGGACAGAGCAGCCACGCTCCCATTCCTGCAAACTCTTTTTTTCGGCGTGCGGAAAATCCCAGCTCATACGGCTTTGTGCCGCATACAAGCAGCCTTTGCCCTGCGTTCTTTATCAGGTCATTCTGCCCATATTGCTTGGTGGTATCAGCCCCAAAATCATACACAACAAACTGAAATTCCTCCTGTGGCTCTACACTGCTGAAATGTACCCCTTCAAATCTCCATCCATCCGCCTCCTGCTCCATCCCATAGCTTTTTGCCAGCCTTTCCAGACATCGACTCCGGTTTGCCTCCACATAGCAGACAGATGCACCCACACGCGCCAGCCATACACATAACCCAACTGTCACTGTGGTGGTTCCCATCCTTGGCTGTGTTCCCATCACAACAATCCCGACATTCTTACACCCAAAACGGTACCGTTCCACTTCCTGCGCTTCTTCCTGTTTTTCGTTTCCCTGCTGTCCTTTTTGCACATACCGCAACATTCCTTCCCCACTCAGGCACTCGGCAATCTCCTGCTGGATTTCCCCGATCTCTGTGCCACATACAAGATTCCTTACCCCACATTCAATTAATGTCCCAAAAAACGGATTGGACTGCATCAACCCTTCGTGAATTACTGTCACCCGCGCGGTATACATCGTCAAAAATTCTTCGATGGCCTGTACAAACTCCCCGTCCGTATCCCCGAACGCTATCCGGTCAAGCACGATATCTGCAAATTGCGAGAAATTCCGCATATCATAGACAATGAACTGTTTTAGCGAAAACTGCCCCACCAGTTTCTTGATTACCTTCCCGTCCTCCGGTTCATAACCCCCTATAAAGTCCAATAAATTGGTATGTTGGGGGGATGATAAATACAAAACCATATTCCATTTACCTCCTGTTCCATTTTCTCTTTTTCTCTGCCCGCCAAAACAAATTTTAGATTACTGTCCTTAATCAAAACACCTGTTTTTTTGCAACAAAAAAGGGCAGATTCCTCTGCCCTTTTTCCTCATATTTCTATTTTCTTATCTTTCCAAACTCCCATGACAAATATTTTTTCAATTATTTTCCACAAAACTGCAAATCTTTCTTGCCATCCCACGAAAAATGTCGTATAATAGCAACAAGGAAGTAATCGTGTTACAAGGTGGTAGCCTCCCTAACTGAACTGAACCCAAAATATTGGACAGTTTATAATCAGGGGCAGGTAACTTTTAAGGATTGATTCCTATAATCAATAGGACTCAGTCCTTTTAGTTTCTCCTTGATTCTCTTATGGTTGTAATAGTCTATATAATTTTCCAGCTCCTTTATAAATTCTTCTATGCTTGCAAACGTTTCTCCATAAAACATTTCTGATTTGAGTATGCCAAAAAAGTTTTACATGATTGAGTTATCTAGGCAGTTCCCTTTCCTAGACATACTTTGCCGGATTCCCTTTTCTTTAAGTTTTTCCTGGTAATCTTTTAAACGGTAGCACCACCCTTGATCTGAATGGAATATTAAATTCGTCCCATCCGGTATTTTACGGAACGCTTTCGCCAGCATGTCCGTGACCATTTTATAATTCGGGGTCAACGATATGCTGTAAGCTATGATCTCGCTGTTATACATATCCAAGATTGGTGACAGATAGACTTTCTTGCCAAGCAGTGCAAACTCTGTTACGTCTGTCGTCCATTTTTCATTGGGCTTTCGGGCATGAAAATTCCGCTGGATGAGGTTTTCCGCCGCTTTATTGCTTTCTCCACGGAAAGAATTGTATTTTTTACGCCTTATTTTACAGTATAATCCCATTTCATTCATCCATTTCAGTACTGTTTTATGGTTCAGGCAGATCCCCCTGCTGTGTAGCTCCATCGTTATCCTGCGGTAACCATACCTTGCCTTATGCTGTTCAAAAATGGCTTTTATCGTTTCTTTATGCCTTGCACGCTTATCCTCCTTCTGGATTGATTTCTGCACATAATAATAAGTGCTGCGGGACAGCCCTGCTATCCCTAAGAGTCCTTTCAGCCCATATTTCTGCCTTAGTTCCATTACCGCTTTTCCCCTTTCGGCTTTTGTGGGCTCTTCTTTTCCTGAACTAAGGCATTTAATTTTTTTAGGTAGTCATTCTCCATCTGCAGGTAGCGCACCTGCTTTTCCAATGCTGCTATCTGTTCTTCCGGATTCGCAAAAACTTCCGTCTGTTCTATCACAGCTTTCCTTTTTCCATTTTTCATGTTCTTATTCCTTCCCCACAGCTCCTTTTTCAAGGCGTCTTCCCCTTGCTCCAAATATATCTTCCGCCAGTTTCTTACAGCTCCGCGGCTGGCATGGAACATCTCTGAAACCTGGCTAGAGGAAACCTCTGGGTGTTCCAGCCAGTATTCTGTCACCCGCAGTTTGAATGATGGGTCGTAAGTAATATATTTTCCCCCGCTTCGTGGTTTTAGCAATGCGTCCATTCCATTTTTATTATACTTTTTTATCCAATATTTTACCGTGTTATAAGGTATGCCATAATCGTCTGCTAATTGTTTTGCAGAACGGACATGGTCTGCATAGTCATTGATTACCAGTGCAATCAAATCCTTTGGATAATGTTTTCCTGATTTTATTTTTGACATAAAATATGCACCTCCAAATATTATACATGATTTTTTTCACATGTCCAACATTTGGGGTGCGGTTCAGAACCCAGGTAGGTTTATTATACCTAGTGAGAGGCTAACCACTTTGTGGGTGATTACTTCCTTCTTGTTTTTATCATACCATAGAATAGAATGATTTGCAAGATTTTTTTCGCTTTTTTATCTCCAAATGATAAACTACGGTTTCCCAACTGCCCAAAACGGACCACCCGCTGTAGATGCTTTTGCCGCTTCCTCCACAATCACCCCCAAATCCCACTCCTGCGTACTCCTGCCATAACTTGCCGGGTCGGACACAAGGATTTTCCCTTCCTGCGTCATCCCCCGCAGGACAATGAAATGGCTTCCTTTTGTGAAATGCCCTTCCCCCATAACTGCCACAACCAGCTTCCCCTCCGCAAGTGCATCCACAATCCCCTGCACCGCCAAGTTTCCTTCCCACATCAGCCCGTAGGCGGTCGCTGCGGCAGGAACCAAACTGTGGTAGGAACCATTCCCCTCACAATAGTATCCATTCGCCACGGACCATTCTGCCAGTTCCACTGGGTCATGACCTTCCCCGGTCAGTGCGGAAACCACGGTTGCCATACAGACAACCCCGCATCCTGCCTGCCCGATGGTATCTGAATCCCCATACGCTTCCTCCGCCCACCGGGGATCAAACTGGCTGTAATATGCCATCCCCCCAAACCCATCCGTGAAAATGGTATCCTCATATGACTTGTCCGCCCCTTCCCTATAGTCTTGCGAAAGGAAACTGATCTTCTGGTTATAGCCATATTCCTTCTGGAAGGATTCAATCACTGTCACCTCATCACTCCCAAATGCCCAGTCCATAAACAGTGTAATCGGGCTTGTGATTACATACAAGACCAAAGCGACCAACAGCAACAGAGCAATGACCGGGGAGAGGATAAAAAGGAGCAGACCGTTCCCTACCCGCCGTTTCTCCCTTTCCTGTTGCGCCAGCAGTGCCAACACCTTTGCAAGCACCCTGTTTCCCATCCTATCTTCCCCCTGCCTTCCCCATATATGCCATCTTGTAATCCGGGATCTCAAAATGGATGTGCAGCCGTTTTGCCCCCACAAGGAACAGGGCGTGTCCGCGCTTCCTTGCCAGCAACAGTTCCTGCTCCGCCTCGGTCAGGTCATACAGGGCGGCGGTTTCCTTTAAATTCTGCCCGTCCGTTCCCATTAACACCTTATAGCATGGGATATCAAGCAATGCCTGCCCATACTGTTTGATGCTGTCACTCAGGAAATCCCCGACACTGTGGGAGATTATTGCCAATGCCCCTTCATACTTGCGCGCCCGCTTTACCATGTTGCGTAGGTAGACCAGTGACTGCGGCACTTTCTGGTCAATCATCAGGTACGCCTCATCACAGATCAGGAGTACCCGCTCCTCACGGTTCCGGCTCATCTGTTCCCAGCACCAGGTTAAGAGGTTAAAATACTGTGTCCGCTTGATGCTGTCGCTCGTTTCCTGCAGGGCGTTCGTATCCAGCACCGTAACCGGGCTGCCTCCGTCCACAATGCTGCTTTTGCCATTCCAGATAAAGCTGTCAGCACCTTCCGCAAGGTCATACAGGAGCAGCGCAAGGTCGGCATATACCTGCCGTTCTGTTCCTTTCCCTGCTTTCTTCCGGATCAGCGCATAGAGGTCGGAGAATACCGGGAAATCCCCCGGTTTCCAACCGGAAACATCGGTATCCCATGTGATGCCGAAATCCTGGTATAGTTCCACCAGGGATTTTTTCAGCACTGCCCGCTGCATATCCGTGATGGATGGGATATAGAGGTTAAAAAAGATTTCAAGGTTTTTCAGGTGCATGGCAAGTTCACAAAGGCCGCTGTCCGCATCCGGGTATAACCGGTCCGCTTCCCCCTCATCATCGCGCGGTGATGGGCGAACCTGTAACGGGTTGATCCTCCCTGCCGAACCACCCACGGCATTTACCCAGTCCCCACCAAGGTTATGGCAGAGGTCTTTATATTCCGACTCCGGGTCAATCACGAAGATTTTTGTCCCTTTCATAAACTCTGAAAGGATGATGTGCTTGATGGCAGTGGATTTCCCCACACCGGAATTCCCCATAACCACAAAGTTGCTGTTTGTCCGGTCGCCACCCCGCTGCCAAGGGTCTACAATGACAAGCCCGCCCCCTGTATCCTGTGCAAAACAATACCCTGCGCCGTCATTGAAGCCGCTGCCTGCAAATGGGAATCCGCCAACCAAGGTGGAGATTGGCACTACTTTCTGTAAGATTGCCTCCATCTTCGGGTTGGTTGCAAAGGACGGGGAAAGATGCTGGAATGCTTCCTTCTGGAGGTTGGGGATTGCCCTGATCTTACATTTCAGCACATTCACCAGGCTCTCGGCACGGCGGCACACTTTCTGGAAACTTTTTTCATCCTTTGCCACTGGCATAACCGACACGCTCATCAGCCCTACGGTTTCCCCTTCCCGGTCAATCTGTAAAATAATCTGTTCCCCATCCTCGGCCGCCTTTTCCGCCCGCTGGCGGGACAGCGGATCTTTCGCCCCGTCCGCAATCCCTCGCTGTTGGACGACACTGCGCGAAATCGCATGGATCAGGGTTGCGTTGTCGATTGGCCTCCATCCGATGGAAACGATGGTCGAGGGGAGGTTTGTGATTTTGGCAAGCCATCCCACCCCGACTTTCTGCGGGTAACGGATGATTCCATACACTTTCCCGATATTCTCCCCGATGGAAAGGCGGTTCTTGGCAAACTCTAACCCTAGTGGTGTGACCACATTCAGCAAGGCGTTGTTTCTTTTTGGTATGTCCGGTTTTGGCACCGACATTTTTTTATGCATAACTTCCTCCTTCTCCCCCAATTTACGGGTATATTCAAAACATTCAAACTCACGGCAACACTGTTCTGCTTCGCATTTTTCTCTCCAAATTTTTTGATATGCTGCGCACCCTGCTCCGCGCAAACTGTCCATGAACAGGGCTTTGTCCTATTCCAGACCAAACTTTCTGTTTATCCCTCTGTCATATCTGGCTCGATCTGCCCGCCTTCCCATTCCAAAGTTGGGATTACGGCAGAAAACTCGGTATCTTCCAGATGGGTGTAGGATGGGTTATGCACAAGGTTCAGCAGCCGCACAATCTCTTTCTCGCCCAGCACTTCGCACAAGATGCCGCACCCAGAAAGTTTCTCCGCAAACAGGGCTGCGCGCCTTGCCAGTTCCTTTTCTGCAAATTCCATCCTGCCGCCATCCCCTGCCTTATCCCAGAACGACACATAAAACTGCCGCTCCACAATCTCCCCGGACAGGGAATATCCTGCCATCTGTAAGATCTCCTGTTGCAACAGTTCCTTACGTCTGTCCCCGGCCTCCTTCCGCATGGACTGCATCTCGGCAATGATCGGGGAAATATCAACTGGCCGACTGACCGCAAGGAATTTAAATGGGTACTGGATGTCGGACAGTTCCGCTGTAAGCTGCCGGATCAGGCTTGTTTTCTCTGTTTTACTGTAAAGGTCAATGTTAATCTGGTGGATGCGCACAAAGGCAAGCACCAGCCCGTCCGTGGTATAAAGGTATTTCCCACGGATATCCCCCACATTGATAAATTCCTGCGCCGTCTGTATGGCGGGTGCCACTCCGCCGGACACTCTTTCTGGCTTCCTGCGCCGTAGCACAAAAAGCAAAAGGCTGCCGCCCACAAGGGTGACAGCCAACATAGCCACCGGGAATATAGCTCCTCCCATCACCGTTCCTCCATTTCTTCTTGACCGTCTTTCACCAGGTAATAAACTGCGCGGTTTCCCATTCCCCCCTCCTTACTCGACTGGACGGATGTGCCAATCATCAAACAGTGAGCCTACTACCGTCAGCGCATCCGTCCGGCTGACCTGTAACATCCCCGCCGGGGTCCAGGCATCCATGATTTCCGCATAGGTCACATACTGCCCGTCCGGGTACCACACCGGGCTGAAATGCACTGGCCTGTTATAGGTACTGTATGGATTTGTGCGGAATTCAAAGGTACTGGAATACCCTGTGTTCAGCCGCCGCAACAGCCGCCAGTAGGTGGCATACCCAAACTCCGGGAAGTATGCGACCACATTCTGCGCCCCGGTGATCTGGCTGCTTGGGGCATTGGAGGTGACACGCGCGGAAGCATGGGCATTGATCCCATAACCACTTTTCATTGTCCTGCCGGATGCGGTTGGGTTCTTTGCATCCGGTGTGGTCTGGAAGGTCGCCGTCAAGCTGGCAGAATAAGAAACCCAGTCATATTCCCACCATCCATGATCGCACCAGTAACCGTGGTCAACCCCTTCCTCATCCACATTGCTGTGCCATACCCAGGATGTATGCCAATGGCACTCCCATTCCCCCCAGCTTAGGCTGGCACTCCCGGTTGTCCCGGGAATTAGTGGGATGGAAAAACTATCGTTGCGGTCATTTGCCTGCGGATCTGGCGGCGGGTTTTCATTTAAGTCTACCACCTGCGCGACAATCTGGTAGGTATTCAGGGAACAGTTGCTCTGGATGTTGATGGTAACGCTGCCCGGTTCGGATGGGGTGTGCCATTTCACCCATGCAAGCTGCGACCCGCCCTCCGGGATATAGATGGAAGTATGGGAGTATATCCGCCCGTTGATGGAGAAGGTTGCATAGGCAGGGCTTTCCGGGGTTTTCTCCTCCCATGTTGTCAGCAACACGGAAGTGATCACGTCCGTGTCACAGCGGTATATAACATCGCTGTCCGGTTCCACCGGAGGGTCGGGTTCGGAAAAACGCACCACGCCAAGCCCAAGCTTTGCCAGGATGGTATCATCATTCTGCACTTCCGTTGTCGGACCTCCCCACGCCGGGAAACCAAGGTCTGCGGTTTCCAAAAACATGGAGAGCGGGAGGTTTTTGTGGGTCAGGGACAACATCTTGCTGCGCAGGTCATTCCCTGCCTGTTTATTATAAACAGCAGCTTCCGTGGCAGTCATGGCATAGAGGATGCCGCCGTATTTGAAATAGGCGATGGGTTCCAGGAGAATCTTGTATTCCCCTCCAACCAATTCCCCATAATCAAACCCCAGGGCATCCGCAATATCCCGGATCGTTCCCTCGCGGCAGAAATACGCCCGGACTTCCTCAATGTTGGCAGTTGTAACACTGCCGCTGATAATGCGGGGGATGGGATTGTCAGGGTTGACACAATAATAGTTCCCATTCCGTATTGTCAGCCCACTCCCATTACAATAAGCAATCTTGTTCACGTTCCCGAAATGAATGGCAATATCATCGTTCGCATGGTTCGAAAAATCAATGGATGCGGATACTGGCAGGTTATCCTCATCCCGCACAATCGTGATCCGTACCCCATCACGCCCATCCCATATGTTCTGACTGTTTCCACTCCCCATATGCCCGCCACCACCGTCAATGTTCGGGTCGCCATCCGCCAACACAGGGGAAGGGGATGAAAAAAGCACTGCCAGACAGAGCAGTGCCAAAAATATTTTTTTCAATCTTAATCCCTCCATCCAAACAGGAAATTTTTCTTATTACTTTTCCTCTTTCTTGTTGCACAGGGCATCCAACCCATCCTCTTGAATACTCCTGCCCGATTGAATAGGGAAGGTTTTCACCCTACTCTCTGCGCAGCCCGCGCATCGTTTAAATGACATAACTTCCCTGCATGAGTCTGTGCATAGAAAAAGCGGATACAGCAACCGCCATATCCGCCCAAGTTCCTTTATTCATTTACATATCCCCGATGATATCCCCTGTTCCCGCATTCGGTGCCGTACCATGGGAATTCGGACCTTCATATTCCACCCAGCCAAACCCTGGTACATAGATTGCCCCCTCGGAAGGCGGCTCTCCTTTTGAGTCGTCCTTTTTGGATGATTCCCCTTTGGATGGTTTTTCTTCCTTTTTTGACGGTTTGCTTTCTGCGGCAGATTCTTCTTTCTTTGTTTCCCCTTTTTCCGGGTTCTTATGTTCCGGCCTGCAGTTCCCGTCCTTGTCCGGGTTCTCCACTGGTGCGGTATCTTTCCCATCCACAGGTGGATTTGGCGGCGGTGTTGCACCGGATGGGGATTTCTGGCCGACTTCGGAATCCTCCTTTGGGGTTGTTTCCGGTTTTTCCTCCCCCGTGCCTTCCTGTTCTTCCGGCTGGCTCTCACTTTTTTCTGGTGGTTTGGTTGCTGTTGGTTTCTCCGTTGCCTGCGGGATAGTGATCACTTCTCCCGGTTCTGGCGTGGCACTTACCTCTAGCTTTGCCGTTTCATCCTTTTCCTCATTGCCCGGTGCTTCCTCCCCAGACTCAGGACGGTTCCCAGTGCCTTGCCCTGCCGTGCTATTCTCCTGCCCCGGCTCAGTCGGGGATGGCAGGTTTTCTCCCATTTTATCATCTGACGGTTTTGTGTTTATCCCTTCGGATGGCGTTGGGGTATGGGAATTTTCTGCATCCTCCCCGCCATTTCCAAACCTATCCGCATCATTCCCGGATGGCACCAGCGTGGATGGCGGCTCACTTTCCCCATCCCCCTGTTCATCCAGATTTCCTTCCCCTCCCTGCACGAGCATATCCTGTGTCCCTTTTGCCGTACCAGTTCGTAGGAACAGCCCTGCCACAAGGCATACGACAAGGATGGATAACACAATAACCACGGCCTGTTTCTTTTTGTTGTCATTTTTCATAATCGGACCTCACTTTCATTGATTGGATGAACCGTTCAGCCCTATTTACCCAATTCTTTTTACCCATCTCCATTATAAGCGGGAATCTCCTGCAAGTCCAGACATATTTTTCAGTTTTATCAAATATTTTTCCTGTCCGCTTTTCTATCTTTTCCTTTTTGCATCCATTGTCCGTTCACAACAGATTTCCGCTCCATGGCAGGGTTCTTAACCCATCAGAATTTCGGCATATAGGCTGCCCTTGTCCTTATTTCCATCCGCAACGGTGGCACGAACCCCCACCCAAACGAGAATGGTACTTCAATTGTAATCTTTACATCCGCCTCCATGTTCCGGCTTGCGTTTCTCGGCGTGAGCGGTGTGTTTGTGATTTCCACAGAAAGCCCCGAAAGACGGTACTCATATCCACCGCCCTCCTGTGCCTGCACCTTGACATGATAACTTCCCTGCCGACTGGTTCCCAGCAACTGATCCAGTCGATGGTATACATCAGAGTAGTCTAGGTTTTCCACCCATTGGCTGCCGGAACGTCGATATCCCCCCGAATACCCTTCCCGCAGACCATTGTAGGCTTCATCGTAATTTGTTGTCATCACGGCAACCACAGCCTGCTGTACCCCATCCCGCACCCCCTGTACAATCACCAGCAGCCGGAAAAACTCTGCCATTGCACAGATACACAGCAATAACCCCAGTACCAGGGCAACCGTTGTTGGAGTGGAATTGCCATCCCTGCGCCTTAAAACTTTTTTAACATGGTGGATGCCCCTACCTCCCATCATTTATAATACACCTCCGATTTTCCGGATGCTTTTGCCGTAATCCCAACCTGGAATGGGCCAAAGAAAAAGAAGCTCACATCCACGGTTGTTTTCAGCGTCACGGAGATATCGCCGTCCAACTGCACCTTGTTGCCCCGGAAATAATCACATTCCCACACGATCTCCGGGTCAAGGCCAGTCTGCTCCCGCATGGTGGCAATCCTCCCGGACACCTCCGTTCCCCCGGTGATTTCCGCCTGTCGCACAATCTCTGCCGCAAACAGGTCAAGCTGCTGTTTTGCCGTGAACACGGGCAGAAAACTGACGGCAAGCGCAACCACCAGCATCAGGCAGAATACCCCGACCACGATATCCACATAGCCCTCACCACGTTTTGTTCTTATAAGTTTTTTTAACATAACTCCTCCCTTAAAAAATCCCCGACATGGTGCCGATGATCTGATACCCCATCACCCCCATATAGACCAGAATCATACAGCCAAGCAGCAAAAACGAGTACCGCCGGATTTTGGGCGGACGTTCCAACGCCAGTTTCTTCAGACGCTGTAATTCCAACTGTTTCATGTCATGGGCAAGCATCCGGAAGAATGCCACGCCATCATCGCCACGCAGGACACCGACCAGCCCCCGCACCACATCGGAAAGCATCGCACTTGACACCCTTGCCTCTAACCTGGTCAGCGCGCCCTCATAATTGCCCGTCCGCATATCCGACACGGTAATGGTAAGTTCATTTTTCAGTGCCGCCCCTGCGTTTTTGCGGTAGGTTTCCAAGATGGAAAGCACATCGCGGCTTGCTAATAGTTCCTGTGACAGGGTTGCCACAAAACGGGGCAGTTCGTATTCAATCTCCGCCCGCCGCCCTGCAACCATCCTCTCTGCCTTTCCACTTTCCGAAAAATAAATGCCAATCCCCGCCACTGCAAATACCGGGGAGAGAATAGGGGCAAAAAACAGGCAGGGGATGGCGCAGAGGAACACCAGCCCGGCCTTCACAACCGCAAGGGCAAGGTACTGCCCGGCAGTTACCGAAAGTTCCGCCGACCGCAGGGTCGCTTCCAGCCTGCGCCGTCGGTAAGGGTTTATGGGCAGCACCCCCGCCAGTTTTGTCGCCAGTTCCTCCAAAATGGCATCCGAATTTTTTACCGCCTTTCGGTTTTTCCGGACTGCCCCAAGCAGCACCTTCGTTGCCCGGTAGGTCGGCACATGGAATGCCGCCGCAAGGAGCAGGTACAGCCCAAGGGCAAAGGGCAGAGCAAACAACAGTAAAATAAAAAATTGCATTTTTCCTCCTCTCTGTTCTTCCATACATGGCATCCGGACGTAGCTAAGCCCCTTACCTTTTATACTCGATCGGTCGCGTATGTTTTGCCACGCCCGCAACGGATAAAAAGACCACCGTTCCGCATATGGCAAGCAGAACCCTGCCAAACTCTGTATGCATTAACGTGTTGTACCACTCCGCATTGAGAAAATATAAAAGTGGGATGCTCCCGAACAGAAGCACGACCATCGTGATGTATTCCCGTATTGGCTGGGCAAGCAGTAAGTCAAGTTCCGCTGACACGACCCTCATGTCGGAGAGTTTTGCCACGATCGGCGGCAGGGTAGACTTTAGGTTGTGGTCGTCCTGGCAGGCAATGACCGCATCCACCCACTCATGGAACACGGCATTGTCCACGCCCTGTTTCATCTGTTCCAATGCTTCCTTTAAGTTGGAGTTAATCAGCTTTGTCTGGAGGAGGAAGCTACAGAACACCTCTGCCACAGGCGGGTTTAAATATGGCTGGTTCTCCTCGATGGCGCGCAGGATCGTGTTCCGCCCCCGCAGGTAACTGGTCGTAACCATGGAGAGTGCTGTTTCCAGTTCCGTGCTGACCTGCCGCCGGAAACGCCCCGCTGTAAATTTCACATAATAAAACGGGAGCAGTGCAAGCCCAGATGCCAGCACCGGAACCAGATAACCATTTTTCATAGTCAGCGCGACCAACACCCCCACAACAAACAGGAACAGCGACAGGATGCAGAGCATCGTAAAGCCCCCTGTTTTCCCTGTGACACGCAGGACTTCTTTTGTTTCAAGGAACAGCCGCCGGATTCCCCTGGCCTTTTGCACTTTCCTGCCCTGCAAAATCTGTTTCCTTAACGGCAGGTTTCCCCGTTTGAAAAAGCCTGTCAGCCCTTCCAGAAAAGAAAACGGCGATAGCCCAAGCAGCAAAAAGCTGCCCGTCACCGCCAGTAAAAATGCAACCGTCACCAGTACCGCCATCGTATCCCCCTCCCTACCACACAAACAACATTTTCCATTTCCAATGTTATACCTCCATTTCTTCTGCCAGCCCCATTCCCTCAAGTTCCTCCACAAAATCCTCATACCCTAGGGTGTATGTCCTTGTATCCGGCATTTCCTTCAGGTTTTCCACCATATCCCGATGGCTTTCTGGTAAGAACTCTGCTGCTATCTCTTTTACGATTTCTGGGAAAGAACCGAAATATCCCCACCCGGTTTGGGTTTCCTCGCCATCCTGATATAGCCGAAACCCATAACATTGCCCGGAAAGATAGTAGTCATAGGTTTCCACTTCCGATAACAGAAGTTTCTTTGCCTTTTCCATATTTTCTGCGGATGTATCGCCATACGTTTCCTGTATTTCCCCTGCCGTGGCATAGATCCATCCCACCTGCCCGGAATCCCATTCGGCGTGTACGGCATGACCAAGGAATGGGCTGGCAGATAGGTGTAACTGGCAATGGTCATACAGATGGAGCGGCAGCACCGCATTTTCCTTTTCTGCAAGTGCCAGAAGATCCCCGTTTGGCAAAACATCAACAAGGCACCCAGCCAGTTCCTTCTTTTCTTCTTCGCGGAAAAAATCTTCTGCGTACCATTTTTTTATATAAGGGTCATAACATTTCACCCGCACCCCGGAACGCAGGAGCTTTTCATCCCCCTCCATTTCCGTTTCGTAAAGCCCTTCCTTTGGCGCGTGCGAACCGACAGAAACCAGCCGCACAAAATGCGATTTTCCAGAACCAACATAGTCCAGGATTATGTTTTCTGGTATTGTATGTAGCACAAGGTCTTTTAAAAAATCGTTTGGGCTGTCAAAAAAATGTTCATCCCCCAAATGGTACTTCCGGTGCCAGCACACCATGCGCCCAAACAGGTCACATTCCTCCCTTGGGTTTTCCGGCTCCTCATCCAGCATCACTTGTAACAGGTACGGCTTTTTCCATGCAACAAGGCTCACCAAATCCCTCCTTCCCCACACCGAACAGTTCCTGTTGTGTGCGCAGGCACATCCCGTTTTCCCGCAGGCGTTTCAATAACCCCTCCGAGGGCGGCTCCACCCTCTCATAATGCCCAATCAGCCTTGCCTTCCCGTCCACAGTCTGGTTGTCCGTGATATGGAAACGGTATAGTGTGCGCATCCGTCTGCGGCTTTCCCCGGATGCGGCATCCCCCACATACTCACACTCCGAAATCTCCATGATCCTCCGGCTGTTATCCTCCAGTTTTTTCGCAAACGCTACAACCGGGAACGCTTTGGTTGCCAGTCCCATCAGAGTGGCATCATCCATGTCGTAGGACTGTTTGCACAGCGTCACCATCCGGTAATAAGTGTCCGCACAGGAGTTCGCATGGATGGTCGTAATCACGGAATGCCCGGTATTGGCGGCGTTGATGGCCTGCATACTCTCCGCCCCCTTCATCTCCGCCACCGCTACGCAATCCGGGTTGATGGTCAGCGTGGTTTCCAGCAGTTTCACCAAAGTGATATCCTGCTTTGGGTCATCAGAGGGGCGCGTCACCAGATGAACCACGTTGTTAAGGACTTCCCCACATTCATCCTCCACGGTCAGATCAAACTCGCGGCATCCCTGCTCCAACGTGACAATGCGCTTATTATATGGAACCTGCCCCAGAATCCAGCTCATCAGCGTGGTTTTGCCGCTGGAAGTCGCCCCCGTGATGCATAAGGAAACCCCGTGGCAGTAACAGGCAACCAGCAGGTCAAGCATCCCGGCGGTTGCCGTCCCATAATCGATAAACTGCTGTTTTGTCAGCTTCTTTGGGTTGACGATCCGGATGGAGGCGGACAGCCCCTTATCCTGGTCAATCACACCGTCCCCCATCACCGTGATCCGTATCTTATTGGACAGATGTCCCACCACAATGGTCTGCGCACTGTCAAAGACCATGCCGGATTTATGCAGCATCCGCCGGATTACGTCCACGGCGTGCTGCGGTGAGTTGAAATGCTCTTTGCATGGCAGAATATCGCCGTTGGAATAGGTGATTTTTACATCCTTCCACTGGTTGATGTTGATCTCCTCCACATCATCGCGGGAAAGGTAACTGCTTAAAAAGGAAAACCCGGTCATTTCGCCATAAACCCGTTCGCACAGTTCCCCCGGTTCCATCCCCGCCACGCCAAGGCGGTTTGTTTCCAGATATTTCTGGATATAGGACTGAATCAGTTCCCTGCTTTCCTCCGGGTTGCCTTCCAATGTGGCGGCATAATGCCTTGTGATATGTTCCTGCACTTCCCGCAAGACCTCCGGGAAGGGGCGCAGGTTCCCCTCCCCAGCAAACACCCCGGTCTGGCTATGAATGTCAATTCCCTGCAAAATAATTCCTCCTTTCCTTATCGGGGGATAGTTTGGGAAACACTGCTGAAACCAGCATTCCCCGAAACCGTTTTATCCCATTTCCCCCGAAATATTTTCTGCTACACTCAAAATTCCCCGCGCTTCTTAGAGAAAGAAAAATGGAATTCCTTTTGGACTGGAGCTTTCCACGGGGGATTCTCATTTTCCAAAGATGTGGCATCTTTCCCTTCCGGCGCGATGTTATCTTCCTGCCCCATTGATATTTTAGGGCGTTCTTTACTTTCCTTCTCATCCATAGCGGGAATTTTCTTTTCTCCCTCACCTGACATTTCTGGCACTTTCCCCTTCCCGATCCGCGCAACAGTTTTTCTAAGCTTTTCATTGATTGGCTTCTTCTTTTTTGCCTGTTCTTCCTCCGGGGATGCAAACATATCCATCCGGATTCGGTCAATCCCCATCTGGTAGCGGATGCCTTCTGCGGAGCGGAGCGGTTCAAACAATGCCATCTCATCCCCCTGCTTTTCCAATTCTGCCGCATAGGGCAGGGAATAATCAATCCCGCCATACTGCCCCGCAACCGCTTCCCAATCCTGCCCAACCTTCAGATTCCCGACCGCCATGCGCTGCCGCCCATGCTGGTAACGGCTGTCTGCAAGCATGGGGGTATGGGATTGGAAATAGGAAACTCCCTTTAAATCTGCCGTCCCTATCTTCAGCACACCATCTGCCACCTCTGCCGCCACAAGGGAGGCAGGGTCTGCCTCAAAGATGGTCGCACAGTCAATCAGCACATAATCCGCCAGATGGCGCAGGGATACAAACAGTTCCACCGCCTTATCATGCGTCACTTTCGGGTAGTGCATCAGACTTTCCCCGGCGCGGTATCCAAGCAGCCCCAAGTACCCGTTTTTGCCCGCCGGGATGCAGGCTTTTAAAATACTTTCCTGCGTAACCCCCGGCGCGGTCAGCAACGTCCCCAGCGAGGTATCATGTACTGTTCCCGCCGGGAGCAACATTGGGATCACTGGGGTGAATGGGTCGCAATGCACCACGATAACATTTTTCTTCTGGGCTGCCAGCGCACACGCCAGTTTAACGGCGGCTGTGGTTTTCCCACTGCCCGGACTGCCAAGGATTGCTAACATTTTTCCATATTCCATACTTTCCTCTCATTCCGCCGCATAAACGGCATAATAATCCATTGGGGTTAAAGCATATCACACTCTATTTTTTCTTTCCTGCCCCCTGCAAATCCTTCCCTGTTTCCTCATCCTTATTGTTTTCCTGCTCCTTGTCTTCCCCTTCCGGCGGTTCTTCCGGATAGAGTTCCTCTAAAATCCGCGCCTGTTCTTCCAAGAGGGACTTCGCGTTTTTATCCCCTCCCCGGCAGACCAGTGCGACATGGAGGTTTCCACCCTGTTCCAGTTCCACCAAAAGCCTTGCCTGTTCTGGGGCAACAAGGACAGTCACGGTGGAAGGCAGTTCCTCCTTTTCCTCCTCCTGTTCCCCGCTGTCCGTGCCGTCACTGACCGTTGTGGCAAGGACTTCCACATACTGGAGTTCCGGTGGGATTACCGTTTCCCTAAAATCCCCCACATTTCCTGCAATCAGTGAGATGATATCCCCCTGCCCAAGTTTCCCGGATAACCCGGCAGCAAAGGACTGGATCGTGACGGAGATGGCACGGTTTGTTCCATCCAGCCTGCCCAGGTACGCATTTTTTAACGGCGGTGTGTCGGACAGCTTGTCCGCAAGGATGTAATCCCCTTTGGAAAAATCCGCAGCCGCATATTTCCCGACCACATCCTCCATCCTGCACAGGACATTGGCAGGCAGGTTATAACCGCCCACCTCCACGGTTGTCACCATGCGGGCAGTAATCTGTTCCCCCTGTTGGATGGCTGCATTCACACGCACAATGGTTGTGGTTGCTGCCACGGCATCATTAAACAGCGGGGTCAGCCCAAAGCAGACAACCAATGACACAACGATGCACGCCAGACCAAGGACAACCCGGTTCTTCAAAAGATGTTTCATGTTTCCCCCATTCCTGCGCTGCATTTTTCATAAATCATAGGGTTGTGTCTGGCAGCGCACAGGCACAAACCCAGGCTTGGTATTTTTACTTCTCTTTTACCATCGCTGGCATCTTTCTTCCTTTTCATCTGCCTTTTATAACAGCAGTGCCATAAAACACCCAACTGCGAGGGAAGGTGCCAATGGCAGGCTCTGCCGTTTTCGGTGGAATAACAGATTCCAGACAAGCCCCACGAAAAGCCCGTATACCATCATTTTAAACCCGGTACATACCCCAAGTGTAAAGCCGCTTGCTGCCATCAGCTTCACATCCCCTCCACCAATCTTCCCCGTTTTCAGTGCTGCCACCAAAAACGGCAACGGCACGAGGAGGAAACCGCACATGGCAGGGAGCGGCTGAACGCCAACCAACCCCACAAGGGCAACCAGCAAATGAAACCGATCCGGGATTTCACGGGTTGCCCCATCCACCATGCCAGCCATCACAAGGGTCTGACAGAGCAGGATACAGCGGAATGCAGAAACCGAAAATCCATAGACTGAAAGAAATATGGCAGCCAGGGCAGCCGCAACCGGGGCAACTCCATACCATTTCCTGCTTTTTAAAAAATGGCGCAGGGCAAGGTCACAACCCAGCCCACTCACAAAGAAAAGCAGGAGGATGCCTGTAAACAGTCCCATCTTTCCTTCCCATGTCATCATGTTTTTTTCTCCTGTTTCAGTTTCCGGATGGACTCCCTTATGTCCATCCCGTCCACCCCATCCCCCACACAGACCCAGCCTTCATGCAGTTCCCTGGCAAAGAGTTCCACACGCGGAACATCCCCCATCAGCCGTTCAATCCGTTCTCTCACCTCCGCTGGTTTCCTGCTATGTTCCCCAACTGGCGTATCAACCAGGCAATGAACTCCTTTGTCCACCCGTTTTGGTCTTCCTCTTGTCGCAAGCAGGCAAATTTCCGGGTTCGCCCTTGTCCAGAACCCAAGCCCAGTAAACCATTGATCCGTCTGTTTCCGGCAACGTTTCGCCCAGCAGAATCCCAGTGTCTTGTAAATAAACCCCCAATGCCGGATGGTTTCCAGTGCCTGTGGAAGACAGGGGAATGTGACCCACAGGAACAATGCACAGTCCTTGTCCGCGATCCCCGCAATGTCCAACGAAGCAATCTCCTCCGCTGTCATGGTATGGTAATGGTTTTCCGCACTGCATCCCTGCCCTTTTTTCGAATAGACATGGTATGACCAGGGCGGATCACAGTAAATCACCTTAAATTTCAGTTTTTATCCCCCTTCCTTCCTGGCAGGCGGTAAGCTGCTTCCTATCTTCCTCCATTTCCGACAGCCGTTTCCCTATCTCATATACGATGTTGACCGTCACGGCATTGCCCGCCTGTTTATACAACTGGGTATCGCTGGTTCCGGCTGCCTCTGCTCGGTCAAACAGAAAATCATCAAACGCCTGAAGCCGCCAACATTCCCGTGGGGTCAACCTGCGGATGCGGCAGCACGACAGTGCATCTGCCTTCCCCTCCCCAAAACAGCCAAGGAGAATCCCGTGCCGATCCTGGCAGGTCAGGGTAAAGCCCGGTTCCCCGACCCCCTTGATGCGCCGCCCGTTCTGCCGTTTTTCCATGCGGTTCGGGGAAAGTACCGCCATGGCACAGTCTGGATGCCCCTTGCAGAAGAACACGCCGGAAGTTTCCCCCTTATGGTTTGTAACCCCTGCATTCTGCTTTGCCATCACACTGCGGGCTTGCTGTGTAAATCTTGCCCCTCTGCTCATGTCAACAAAGGAGGTACAACCGGACTGTCCTTTCCACGTTCCCTCTGTACTTCCCTCAACAGGCGCAAAGTCTGTTCTTCTGACAGGAAATAGTTTTCGTCCACTTCCCCCTCCAAGATATCCAACAAGGTAGACCCGCTCCCGGTGCTGTGGCACGCCGAAGTCTTTGGAATTGACAACACACCATTCACAGCCATACCCTGCTTCCCATAGCTCAGTGAGAACGGTGGTAAAATCCCTTCCCCCATTGCATGACAGAAGATGCTTAACATTCTCAATGAGTAGGTATCGGGGTTTATTTTCGGCACCCGTGCCTTTGAGCAGGCGAGCAACCTCAAAAAAGAGTCCGCTTCGCGCCCCATGTAACCCTGCCATTCTTCCGCTGACACTAATGTCGGTACAAGGAAAGCCGAAAGTCCAGATTTCAGCACTTGGAATCTGTCCTGCTGTAAGCCGTTTAATGTCCTTTGCATACCATTCCGCTGGCAGGCGGTTGCAGTTTTCTTCTTTTTCCCCATTGTTTTCCCCTTCCTTATGGTATAACCACGAGATGTTCTTATCCCCCTCCGTTTTTTCTGGGCAGGGGCAAAGCCCGTACATTGCCATATAACTCCGGTGTGCGTGTACGTCAATTTCAACATGACCGACACAGGTATGCCCGCTTTGTTCCAGCCCCCACCGGAATCCCCCGATCCCGGCAAAAAGGTCAAGAAATGTCAAGCCCCATCCCCCCTGTTCTTTTCTCTGTATCCCCATTCGTCCAGCATACGGTAGGGATAAATTTGTTGGCTGCGGCAGAACCGTAGGAGGTTCCCCACCTGATCTACCACGCTCTGGTTATTCTGGTCACGGGTACACATCATCACACTGCCAAAGATGCCGGAAAGCACTGTGACAACCGTGGGTGCCACATTCTCTGTGGCAAGCCACAAAAGGGCAGCGATTATCCCCCCTGCCAGGGAGCCTGCCACACTCTGGGTCAGTTCCCGCCGTCCAAACCCGTGAAACAATTCCTTCTCCGCCCTTACCCCAGTTGGGATATAAAGGCTTATTTCCTGTTCCATTCCCCCTCCTACCGATAATAATAGAAAACCAGTTCCTTGATCTGCCATACGGATTCCGCAAGGATATAGAACAGCACCGTATTTTTTGCTCGTTTCCGGTACTGCCCCTGTTCCTCCTGCGCCCCTTCCAGACGCACCATACAGTAGACCAACCGGAACGCTGCCCCCAGCCGTACTAAGGTAAGCACCGCTCCCGAAATTTCGTCCAATGTAACCATGGTCGCCCCCTTTACTTCATCAGGTTCTTTGCCATCCCAACCAGTCGTACCGAGTGGTAAACATTGTTCACCACCCCGCCACCTCCGCTGGATGGAACCATGAATTCTGCCAGAAACCTCGGTGTCCGGATGGCAAGCACAATGCAGGCTGTCCCCCAGAAAATGTTCATGTTGCCGCCTAAGTTCATCATCAGACCGACCCCAAGCTTACAAAGGGCAATCTGAACCACAACAGAGGTCATGGACTGGAAGAATTTCATGACATAGTTTTTGAACACCCCCTTGTCATTGTCCAGAAGCCCCACACAGGCCAATGGCAGCCCAACCCGCAGGATCAGGATTTCCAGACCGCGCATCAGGAACTGGAAGTACAGCATAAAGTAGCTGATGACAAATACCAGCCCAAGGATGGCGGTCACAAGCCCCATGGAGGAAATCCCCTTTGTCCATGCCTTCCAGTTGTAATTCGTTGATACGCCGATGGCGGCAAGCAGCTCGTCCGTCAGATTCCCGGTAATGTCCGCCAGCCAACCATAAAGGGTTGGGAAACAGAGTGCTATGGCAACTGCCTGTACAAAACGGATCACCAAGGCAATCGGTTCGTTGTCTGGGTCGCCGTCCGTCCAGAGTACATAGCATTCAAAGCCTTTTTTCAGAAACTTCAGGATAACCAGCGACACACCAAAACCAAGCAGGATGTCAGACAATGTTCCAACCATGCTCCCGCCCCCGCCCACCGTCATGTACTGGTCGGCATGGAGCGTTAAGGATGCCAGCCCGGAGAGCATCTGGTCAATGTAGGCGATGGCACCATTTAAAACCGATACGATCAGAGTTACGAGAATAGCTTCCAAACAACCACCTTCTTTCTGACACAGGCTTTACTGTCCCTCTGCCTATTCTGTCTGCATTCCCTCCCCCGACTGTGCATGGGCGGCAAGCACGCAGTCCTTAATCTGGTTGTATAATTCCGGTGTGACTGGGAAGCAGATATCGCGGTATTCACCAGATGCGACTTCCCGGCTTGGCATAAACACAGCCAGCCCGTTCCGGCACTCCACCACCCGCACCCCAGTCACAAGAAATTCCCCGTCCAGGCATACCGTGGCAACCGCTTTCAGTTTCCCTTCGTTCTCATAACGGGCAACAATTTTTGCCTTAACTTTCATTGAAATCTCCCTTGCATTTAATGGTATTTGTAAGATACGGCATTGTAATATCCTTCCTTTTTTAACAGAAGGAATGGGCTGGACAATTTCCATCTGTCCAGCCCATTGTTCCTTTTCCCCTACTGATACGGAAAGAGCGTGTTATCCTACACGCCTAGCCCTGGTAGTTGAACAGGGTACGCACCTTTTCCGTCAGCGTTGGCAGTACCGTGTCCTTGAACAGGGTGTAAAGCCCTGCGAGCAGCAGCGCACCGATAACAACGCTGATCAGGATTTTTAAGGCTGTATCCACAAAGCCTTCGCCGGACTTCTGCGCAAGCACGCCAGCGATCTTTGCCTTTGCCTGCATCCCCTTCATATACCCTTTTACTGCCAGCCTGTTCATGTTCTCCTTGATTTTTCTCATAGATTTGTTCCCCTTTCCTTGGATGGGCAGCATCGCGCCCGTTTTTTAGGATGCCATATGGCTAATCCTTTTGTTTCTTCACACGATAATAGCTGCCAAAAATTATGTTGTTATAGCAAAGCCGCAGGTAACAACCCTGTGGTTCTACCCAAATGAATTCCGGGCGGGCAATTTGGAGTTAGATCGCTGCCTTTCCCCGCCCTGCACACTCCCTTTGTCGGGAAAGTATGCTTACTTGTAATACCCTACAATAATCCCCAGCGTGGCACTTCCAATCACCGCACCAATACAGGATACAATCGCGGTAACAATCCGGCTGTTCCACTTCTTCTGATCCATCTCGTCCGCTGCGGAACGGCGGATACAGAAATAAATGATCAAGAGTCCTGCCACCACTGGCGCAAGCACCATCAGCCAGGTGGTTACGTCCGTAATTAGCTTCTGCGTTCCCTCGGCAAGCTTGCTTTTCTCAATCTTTGTCGTCGCATACACGGTACTGCCCCGTGCCAGTGTGACAAAAAGGGCAGTAAGCACGGATGCGCCTACCGCCCGGAAACCGGATACTGCCTTTTTCCATTTCTTCCTCACCTTTTTCTTGCCTCCTTCTTTGTTCTGTGTATTTCGCTTCAATCCCTCATAACCAGCCTAGACATCTCAAGGGAAAGACGGCGTAGAAGCCCTATTCCCTTTTTACTCCCATCTGAGTGTTGTTCAGATGTATGCTGTTTGCTCTGCTAAGGTTTACTGGTAGCCCTTCCCGGATGAAAACATTGCCCCTGCCTGCCCAGCAAATGCTTGCGCCCTCTGCTGTGCTTCCTTCAACTGCAGATCCTTGACATAGTACACCCAGATATTCCACAGCGGGATTTCCTCTGTCCGAGAGGAGCGGATAGGGCGCGCCGCTTCCCTTGCCTCCCGCACCTTCCGGTTATGTTCCGGGTCGCCCAGCCCGCACATCCGGTTAAAATACCATTGTGACAGGTCAGGTGCTTCCATCACCGCTGGATGCCCCCTCCCCACCACAATCTGGTATGGTCTTGCGACTCGCCGTATCTCGTCCGTGGTCAGCAGTTCCCTTGCTACAAGGCTGATACTGTGGGAACTGCTTGGATTGGTATACTTCCCATGCTGGCTGGAAAGCTGGTAGGCTGAGGTCGTGTATTTCCCAAGCTTGTCGCATACCTCCTGCAGGGTTTCCCGGTCGTCCGCCTGTAAATACACCCAGGTCTGGCAGTTGGATTTTACGATCGCTGCCGTTTCCTTGTCATACTTTTGCGTGAGCTGCTCAAAACTTTGCAGGAACAGGTTGAACCGCACCCCGCGCCCGCCTGCCACCGTCAGTTTGTTCGTAAAGTCATTCAGTTTTGTAAAGTTTCCAAATTCATCCAGCACAAAGTTGACGCGCCTCTCAAGCCGTCCGCCGCGCTGGTCGGACTGGCGCACCAGCAGTTCGTAGAGTTGAGAAACCATCAGGCTTGCAATCGGGTAATAGGTCGTTTTCTCATCCGGCAGGATCAGAAACAGTGCCTGTTTCTTCCTTCCAATCTCTGCGATGTTGTAATCGCTTCGGTGTGTGACCGCATAGACGGAACGGCTGGTAAACAGGCGCAGCGTGGTCAGGGCGGAGGTATCAAAACTCCCCTTAGTGCGGCTCGGCGCGACCTCCGCAATGGAGAGCAACGCCCGCGCTGGGTGCTTTGGCGGCAGCTTTTTAAGGTATTCCTTCATCGGTGTGGTGTTTCCCACAGTCTTGCTCATCTCCGCGATAAACCAGTAGACATTCGTCAGGTTCTGGTATTCCGGGCGTTTTCGGTTGTCCACCACCACACAGAGGATTGCTGCCGCAATCGTGGATTTCTCCCCGTTTTCCCATATTTTTTCGTTTGAGGTGTTGTCCCCCACAAGGATGTTGGTGATATCCCAAGCATACATCTCCGCACGCTCCATTTCCCCCTCGTTCACCGCGTCAATCACGGGTTGGAGCAGGTTATAGCGGCTGCTTTTTTCTGGGTTTTTGAAATCAATACAAACTACCTCGTATTTTAACTTTTTTAAGTAGCCCGAAGTGTAATGGAACAGTTCGGCTTTGGGGTCGCTGACCACAAGGCTTTCCCCCGCAAGCGCGATGGAACAGATCGACTGGATGACCAGGCAGCGGGTCTTGCCGGAGCGGGTTGCACCGATGGTCAGGGTATGGGTATCCTCTCCGACCATATACAGGGTTTCCTTCCCGCCAGATTTCTCCATCCCAACCACAATGCCACCTTTCCCAAACAGTTTCAATGGGTCATTGCCACCCGGATTGCTCAAATTGCTTGCCCCCTGCCCTTCTTTTATTGGTTTTTCCTGCCCGTCTTGTTCATCCTGTTCCCCGGTGGCAGGCGGGGTAACTGGGATTTCGTATTTAACATTTTCAAAAGAATCGTCCTCCTCTCCATTTGGTATGTTGGTGTGTTCTGACGGAAAATCCTCTATAAATTCTTCCTGTTCCACTGCCTTCTCTTGCTTCCTTTCTTTTAACTCCTCTGCCCCATCCTTATCCCCCATAAATGGCAGGTCATCATACCCAGTATCCAACAGCATCCGGATCACTTTATTATGTGGGTCAATTACCTGCGCCTGGAATACCTTCCCCCGTTCATCCGGGCGCAGCCAGCGGGAAGAACCATGCTGGTACTGCCCGACTGGTGCGGGGGTACAGATTTCCCCTGCCACCCGGATCAGCGTACTTTGGTATGGGCGGCTGTTCTGCAAAAAGAAAAGGATGCCGCAAAGTACAAGGAACCCTTCAAAGGAAAGGAACAAGAGCATCTGCTGACGTTCTGTGAATAAGCCGCTGATACTCTGGCCAAATGGCAGGAAGGTTAACGTGGCATTCTGTCTTGTAAGTAGCCTATGCAAGGCGGCGGTAAAAAACAGGTTGACCACACTCCCTGTTACCATTAGGATTAGGCTTAAAATGATCTTTTCCTTTTTCTTCACTGACTGAATCCTTCTCCTTCCTGTAATATGTCTTTATTCATCAATCCCATAATCCACCTGTTCCCCAAACTCCCAATCATGCCCCACCGCTTCCATTCCTTCCCCCTTCTGTACTGCCTCCTGCCCTGCTAAAAGCTGCCCTGCCAGGAACAGGTCTGCCGGGGCATCCACCTTCGGGATTTGTGCCGTTTCTGGCATACACTGGTTGTAGAAAGACGTGTATGCTGGATAATGTTTATGTAGTGACGCATAAAGGCTGTCCTCCGAAATAACAAGGGCGGCAACCTCATCAAAGATATCTTTTAATTCATTTAGGACAATGGCACTTTCCGGGGCATGATAAAAGAAATATTCCCCCTCCTTCCTACCATACCCAACCGCCGCCGGGGTCAAGAACTGGTCTGCGATCTTCCCATTTATAGCAAGTGTTGCATCGGCCAGACCATTGATAAGATAGACCCCGTTGCGGATTTTTCGCATCCCGTTTGTTTCGCATTCCTGTGCCATTTTGGGCGGCTGGCATTCCCCGAAATAATCCGTCCAGTTCCGTTCCCCATCCCGTTTCAGTTCCCCGATCTGTTCCATAATGAGTTTTTCCATCCTCTTACAGTCCGCAATGCGACGCAGCAGGATCTCATGGAGCGGGATTCCCTTTGTATCTTTCCCATAGCAGAGCCATTCCCCGGATTCCTTCCCTGCGCTGACGGCTTTCTCTGACAACAGTTCCCCCGCACGGCTTTTTTTGACCATGATTCCCTGCTGTTCATTGCCATCCCGGTCTTTTGCAATAATCGCATATACATCCAGGGCGATCTCAATACAGGTGTTGATCGTTCCCCAGATGGACTGCCCCTGTGGTTGCTGGTGCATTTTTACTCCTTTCCTGCCGCATATGCGGTATTCCAAACAAAAACTTTATACGGGCAGCCCTACTGCCAAAAACCATTTACCGCCCCCGTTCCATAAGATGTTCCAATCTTTGAAATCTCCCGATAATTCCAGCCCCTTTCCCTGCCAGCCCCGGCACAGTTTCCTCGATACGCCCAATCAGAGCGGCAACCGCATCCAGTCCTTCCCGGTCAAGGTCGTCGTCCACTGTCCGCAGCTTTACAAGCCCGGAATGGAGGATGGCAAGTTCTGTTTCATTAAACAGTTTCCGTGCATCCACCAGCCCACTGCGCAGGGCAAAATCCTCAAAGGCTGCTTCCTTATTGTAAAAATACTGCCGTTGGACGGGGGTTCCTCCATGCACAGTATCCTCGCGGTAAGTGGAGAGTACATAGCCCAAAAGCGGGTGGTATTTGCAGCTTAGAACCACTCCGTTATGCTGGTTGATGCGCACCACCCCGTTTTCCCCTTCCTTTGCATTTTCTTCCCGGTATGGTTTTTCCGTGCAGATCCCGCAGGAGATCGCCGTGGTTTTTGCAATGTTCACCAGCCGTTCCAAATGTTTTTCCTCCACCTTGGCAAACGGGTTGGCAAGGATGGCATCCTGCCGGGTATAAAAAGCCAGCGGTTTCTCTTTCCGGTAGATGTCCGCCACATAGTCCGGGGAGGACGGCGGGCGGACGGTGTAACCTTTCTTTGCCAACACCTCAAAGTATGCCTGATAAAACTCTATCTTGCTTTTAATGATGTACCACCCCTTCCTTTCTTTTATCCGTGTTCATATCCTTTATCCTGATGCTGCAGATACCATTCCTTCCTCGCCTCCTTTGACAGTTCCCCTCCCCCTGCTCTGGCTTTTGTCCATTCCGTAAACTTGCGCTCGTTCACCCCTGCAACCCCGGCAAGCATATCAAACATCCCCACAATCATCTGTCCCATATAGGATTCCTCACGGTGCTGCAGGTAGTCCGCTGTCTTCCCCTCACCATCCAGACGGTTTAGGGTCTTTACCATCCCCAGAACCCGGTTGGCAAGGATTTTGTCCGCCTCCACACCAAAATCCCGGCGTTTGGTATTTTGGTACGCTTCGCTGCCGCCATACAGAAGAACCATTTTCATTTTACTTTCAATGTAGTCCTCCTTCTTCTTCGCAAGGCTTGGGAGTTCAGACAGGAAGTATGCCACAAGGCTGTCCACCTGCTTTTTTGACTCCGGTGGCAATAGCTGGTAGGCAATCCTCCCCCGTCCGGGGAATGTGGCTTTGATCTGGAACACCCGTTTCGCTGCCTCAGCGAGGACTTCCTCCCTAAAGTCAAAGGCATCTGACAACTCGGTTTCTATATCGTACCCTTCCCGAAGCTTTTGGTATTGTTTCCATCCCATCTGCCGGATATGCCGCTCGAAATCCTCTACCAACCCCTCCCCAAACCTGCGTATCCCTGCCGCCGCCCGGTTCTTTTCCTCCCCATACGCCCGTATCTGATTGGAAAACGTGTCCTTAATCATCTGCCTGCGGATGCTGTTCGGGATGGCAGGAGGGGTAAAGGGGTTCCTGATTTTCGCACGTTCTTCCGACTTATCCCAAAACACGATATGGATATGGGGGTGTTCCTTTTCCGGGTGGAGTGCCGCCGCCCACTGGAAGTTTTCCCGCCGGATGCCGTTCTTTTCCGCAACTGTGCGGACATGGTTTTCAATATAACGCTGCCATGCCTTTTGGTCGGTCAGGTACAGTTCCCTTGCGGTTCCTGCCCCAAAGGAAACCACACTGCGGTACATGGTGACGTGCCTTCTGGAATTTTGGTATACAAGCTGTGCCACCGTTTTCCAGTCCGGGAATTCGGTCAGTGGGCCGCCCGGTACTAAGCAGCCAAACAGCCCGTGATCCATGCCCTTATTTTTCGCCACCCCCGGACGGGTGGCAATATAGCGGACATGGGCATAGTTTTTGCCTGCGGTACTCTTGTGATTTGGGTTTAGAAAACGCTGTTTGTAGACTAAAATAGAAATGCAATATCACCCCTTCCCAGTGATTCCTATATCATCCTGCAAAAATCGTTTTATGAAAGTCTGCTTTCCTATCAATAGGATAATCTGTTTTCTTTTTTATTGCTCCCATTCCATATCCGATATTTCCTGCGTTCCCAAAGCTGTAAATCCCCTTAATAATTTTTCCGTTTCTTCCCTTGTGGTTGCCATCGAAAGGCTTTGGCTCTCCCGGTCATAGCGGTATACCTGATCCGATAAAACTTCTTCTGGTTCGACCATATGTCGGTTAATATCCATTACTATATATTGCAGTTCCCCTGCGTTTATTTCCCCATCCACTTTCATTACCAGTACCTCATGAATACTGCTTGGTAGAATGAAAAGGTCTGCCCCGCTGTTTTCTGCCAACGCCTGCAATACCCCCGGATATAACAATGTAGCAGCACCGTGGCTTTCCTCTGTGTTTCGCAGTATATATAATTTCTTTTCCTGGCAGGATACTTCCTCCGGTTTCCACCCTCCCTCATCCCCTACCAGAACAGAATCTATTTCCGAAACCTGTGCTGGCATCTGATGAACCATGTTAGCCAATACGCTTTCATAAAGGGAATCCACATCGCACCCCCACTTTTCCATGATCCGCTTATCCACTGAAATGTCCCCTTCTTCCAGCCCTGGAATCTTTACACGCAGCTGGAAGGTTGCCACAAGGTCTGTTCCCTCCACATCCTTATAGACACACCTCTCCAGTTTTCTCTGGTTGCTTTCCTTCCCTACAAGCTTTAACCAAAGCTGTTCCTTTGCTGTTTCAAAATCTGGTATGAGTTCCCCAACATTCTGTGGCGTATCACGGTTACAGTCCAAATATTCCCTTGCGATCCTCTGCAATACCTCCGTTTCCGGATTCCCTTCCTGTAGCATCTGGTAATATTCCTCTAAGTATAGGATCGGTGCGATCTCCCAGCCTTCCTTCCGGATGCTGATCCCCAGCCTCCGCTCATTGTTGTTTTTAAGCACCTGTTTCATTTCTGGGGATGCTGACCGATATTCCTCCGGCAGAAACCCCGAAATCTGGTTTTTGACGTTTTCTGCAAACGTTTTAAAATCTTCCATCATAATCTCCATTTCTGCATTATTTTCTGCGCATAAGCAACTCTGTCAGGTAACACGCGGATACACATTATCGTGTAAAGTCATATTTTTGCGTATGCCCAATCTCATTAAAATAGGGCTGCATCGCCCTGTGGGGTAACTTGGACTGTCTGCTTGCCCATAACTTTCCTGAAAACATACTTTCCATTCTTTTTACCGCTCCAATTCTTCATCCGGTTTCCCCTGTTCTGACAACCGTTCCCGCCCTGCCAAAACTTTCTTTAACATTTCCTCGGTTCCTTCTTCCGTGGTCGCACAGGATAATTTCTGTTCTTTTCCATCATAGCGGTATATATGGTTTGACAGGATTTCCCCCGGCGGCTCTTTTGTCGTGTTCATTATCAATAGCAAATGCTGCAACTTTTTTACCTCCGCTCCAGAATCCACCCTTCTTACTGCCACTGCATGAGGACTAAAGGGAAGGAGATAAAGATCCGAACCACTGTTTTCTGCCAACGCCTGCAATACCCCCGGATATTGGAGTGTGACTGCGCCATAACTGACTTCCGGATTTGTCAGGATGTAGTCCATATCACTTTCGCAATACATTTCTTCTGGGCTTACTGTCTTTATATCTTTCCGGAACAGATCACCCAATGTCGTAATCCGCACAGGCATCTGGCGTATTGTACTTTTTAGTGCAATCCAGTCAAGACAGTGCGGGTCAACCCGCCATTTCCTCAGCATGGTATTGTCCACAACCGGGTCGCACCTGTAGGGTTTCCCATATTCCTCCCGTACCCGGTAGACGGTTACAAGGTCAATCCCCTCCACCTTTTTGTAGGGATATTTTCCAGATTGTACTAAGGGGTTACTTCTCCCCACAAGCTGCACCCACAATCGATCCCGAACCCTATCAAATGCCAGTGCCGCCTCCTCTATTTCCCACAATACTGTGTCACCATCCGCAGAATATCCATTTGCTGCCCCTTTCCGTATGTCCATTTTCATTCCCTTTCCTATTTTTTTATTTTGCCCCCTGGTTGTGTTGCTTCCTATAATTCCTCTGCCATCCCACGTAAGTTGTCCGTATCGTGCAGGAAGCTGTTGATTTGGAAATCCTTTTTCTGCATATAGTCCACCCCCAATGCGATGGCTTCGCTTAGCATTTGGTCAAACTGGTCACTCGTTCCTTCCTGTGCCAGGTTCATCAGCACCTTAATGAGCAGGAAAAATGCGGCTGCATCAATCTTCCCGGATTTCATGTGCATCTTTGCAATCCGGTTTGCCTGTTGCTCCACCACCGCCTTGATATCCTCGATATGGTAGACCGCCAGAAGTTCCTGCCGGATAATCCCCGCAATAAAATCAATGTTCTGGCTGTAACCCTCTACGTCCAGCCCTTTCTCGATGTAGCGGCGTATCTGTTCATTCCGCGAGATATGCCCCTTGGCTGCCATCCGGTCAACCTGCTCACACATTTCCTTTGTCAGGTAGACTGAGGTAATAATTCGGTCATTACGTTTTGCCATGTTTGCCCCCTTTTGTATTGGAAAAACGGCTTACAAAATCGGTGGTGATTTTGTAAGCCGTTGGGTCGGATAAGATAATAAGTATCAAAAACATCTTCTTAAATTTATAGTGATAGGCTGTCAGATATAGCAGGCTTTTTCGTTGCAATCATTTGACTGTTTCGCTAGACAGTTAGAACTTTTTCCTTTTTGGAAGTGTATTTTTGTAATTAACTGATTTTTAACAGCCTTTGCTATGCTTTAACAAGGGTACAGGCTTTGCCTGTACGGTGTTTTCACGGTTTGTTTCACAAACCTATTCCTGCCTTAACAGGCATCTTTCCGGTTTTGCTTCCCTCCCTATGGATACTTACCTGCCAAGTCCCCGCCGTGGGCGTGGCGGTTGCCCTGCCTGAAAAAGCGGAGATAAAACTGCCCCAAAAACAGAATACAAATATCAACAATCAAAAAGGGGAAGCACCACGATTTTCCATGACACTTCCCTAACTTCCAATATTCTATCTTTCCGGTTCTTCCTCCTGCTCCTGCCCCGGTAACGGTTCAAATGCAATCCCATCAATACAGTTCTCATACAGGAACTGCTTGATTTCCCCCATATCATTTGATTCATAAAATCCAGTCAATCGTTTTATACCAGAACATTCCTTGTAGATAATATATGCAAGGCACAACCATTATTCAGTTCATAATAAATCGTTTGCCTCAAAATCATTTTCTCCTATTATCCTATGGGCAGAAAAAGTCAAATTTGGATATTCTTTTTTTAATTCTCTTAAACAAAGAATGGGATAATCATTATTGACGTTATAATCTGACATTCATTATTCCACTGCAATTCTATTGCTGCAAAATTGACAGAACTTACAAAATTTTTTAACTTTGCAATCTTGTATAACGTAAATGGCTGATTTTCCATTAGTTTTCCTTTTTGCTGCTTTCAGTATATCTACACATCCACTTCCACTTTACCGTTTTTTAAAGTCAGTGTAGGGGTATATAACGCTTTTACAACACCTCCAACGGTTTCGATCAATTTAATCAACACTGGGAAGAATACAACAATAAGCAACCTTTTATAAAAAGTACTCAAGATCTATATATCCTGCTTTCAACCAAAATACTGGCATACGATTTTTGTCTTGCATTAAACAGTATTCGCCACGAGCCTTATGCATTTGCAAAAATAAAACGATTGATTTTCTAAGTTTTCAAAAAAGCATTTTCACACCTTAGAGGGAAGTCTGTGCTTTTTTATCAAAGACGGTAGTTTTGAAAATAAAGTAGCACAACAGGTTAACTTAACCCATTATACTCCAGCACATAATCCTTAAGTTTCCGATATCCAAATCTTTATTGGTCTTTTGAGAAGTCAAGCTGGTTTAACTCCAAAATATTATTAAACATAAGTTTAGCTAAATGTTCTGTTCGTTGATTGGGGTTAAAATTTTTGTCTTTATAGCGTTTTGCAACTCCCCGACAAGAAGAAAATGCAGACTGATTATACACATCCCATTTTTCACTTAACGGCTTCTTCCCAAGATTTCCATTTAAATTTTCTTCTAATGGAATTAAATTGCCTATCTGAGAATTTTTTATATCTTCAACATCCGGAAGCATATGCTCTATAGAAAATTCAGGCACTACATTTTTTTGAGAGATAAACTTTTCAATCACTTCAAGAACCACTTGAACACGTTTTTTGTTTTTATCACCTGTATAAAGCCCAAAATGTTTAGACCAACCAATATTCTTAAAAGCATTTAAAAACCATTCATAGCTAGGCAATTTTCCCTTTAGGTTTATGGCAAACTCCTGCAACACCTTATCAGAATAGTTTTCTTCAAGAATTTTCGCATACTTGAACACGACATCCTCTAATTTGTTTGATTTTTCTTCTCCAATCACTGTGTAACACACGAAAAAATTATAAATATATTTTAGAGTAAGTTCATATTTTTTTACACAAAGAACTTCCTTTTCTTTTTGGTGCATCAGGCTAAGAAGGATCGGTCTAAACTGTTCAAACCTTTTCACTCTAAAAAAGTCAAAAATCTCAAATTCAATAGAGCTACAATTTCCTTCATTACCAACAGTTGGATGTATAAGTTTTTCGTAGTATCCTGATTTTAATTTGATATCATTGTACAAATCCACAACTTGTTTCCCACGACTATTTTTTTGGATAGCCTGATACGGTGAATTATATTTATCTCGTATGTCCCCATAACAATGAATTGCATAGTGCCGTACAAACTTGTCAATGGATGTTCCAAGAATCTTTTCCATATCCTCCCATTTTGCTTTTGCCTCGTCACGTAATTCAACTGGCTGAATATATCGCATAATATAGTTTTTCAACAGTTCATGCGATGCGAGTTCCTGGCCTCTGGCATTTAATATCTCAAAAATGGTGTACGAATCTTCCTCAGATGACGATTCTATTTTAACAGCCGTCATATCTAAAAGTGTTGCCCGAATGTCTCTAAGTCGCTCTTGGATATCTTCTACTGCTTCTAAATCTTCCTTAATAGAAAAGTAAAAAAATTTTACAGCATCACCAATATTCTTATCTCTTGTTGACAGAATATGTGTGCCAACAAAAGCAGTAATTGACATTTTAGGATCTTCGATATTAATTATGCTAGTAATAATATGACTAATTGACATGTGAAATTCTGAGCTGAGAATAACAATATCTTGATTTCGATTATTCTTTGACTGAAGATACGAAACTGTTCCCAAAAAATCATCTATCATATCATTTTCATGAAAGTGTTTCATAATTGCAACCAGAAACAGCGTAATGGTTGTTATTCTTTGTTGCCCATCAATAATCGTATAATAAGATAATCCATCTTTTTTGAGTCCCTTTTTTAAAACAATACTTCCAATAAAATGAGGTTTCCTTTCCGTTATTGAAAACAATACATCTTCAAAAAGGTCTTGCCAGCTAGATTTTCTCCAAACATATCTACGCTGGTTTCGAGGGATATCAAAAACAGTTTTATTCAGAATATCACTAATAGAATAATCTTTAGCTTCAAAAGACATTTTTCTCCTTTCTATCTACAATTTTCGACAAAACATAGTATACTTGTCCTAAAAGTTGTCCATATTTATTCCAGAAAACAACAACCAACCATACTTTATAGCATTTCATAGTGCTACAGCGCATCTAAGATTACCTTTTTCTTTTCTGATGGGCGCTGCAACACCTTTATATTTTCCTTTTTAAACAAATTATAGTTCTCTCTTATGCAGATTATATTTCTGCTTAATCCTGGAGATATGCAAGGAAGATACTTTTAATACAGTATACTCCTGCACATACACCTTAATCTGTTCATAGGTTGCGATCTTCTATAATCTCGATATGTCCATATCCTCCAGCAGAAACTCCACTCGAACTTTTTTCGAAGCGATTTTTCCCTTGGAAAGCAATGAATCCACCATATATGTACTCGTGTCGCATCACCTTCCTCTTTCATATTTCCCATGATAGAATGATGCTGGATGACACAGCGGAAAATTCAGTTTTCTGAAAATCCGGAAAACTACCACCTTGTAACATAATGATCACCTTCACTATATCATATTTTGTCAATCCATGCAACTAAAATTGTAAGATCCCTCAAAATAAACATTTGAACGATAACATCATAATAAATCCCCCATTATTTTGCCAGTTCGTGAATAGAATCTAATAATTCATTGGTGTATAATACTCTCAGAACAGCAAAAATAAGTGGTAGTTTTGTTTCCGGTTTTCTACCAATCGTTTTCTGTACTCTTCTCATACTTCGTCCATAATACGTTTTTATCAACTAAATAATGAACAGAACGAACCAGCGAATCGAACCAAGGTTATACACTTCTTTCTTTTCTTTTGAACCAAAACTATTTTCTTTAAATACCACATCTAGCGTCCAGTACAGATTGTTTTTGATATTCCAATGCTTCCGAACCGCTATAGCAAACAGCTCTGCAAGCGGTTCAATGCTACACAGATAATACTGTTCTTCTCTATGAGTTTCTTCGGTTTCCCTTTGGTACTACCTTGCTCTTCGACAAATTTTTTCGGTAAATTTGCGTAGACAAAGTAATTCTAAATTCCCCCATGGGCTTGTTCCTGATTCCCTTTGAGAGCAAAGCAATAATCCACATGAGCAGTTTCTTTCTATGCATTCATTGCATCTGCCGTTACGATGCAGCCTTCTGCAATCCAAATGCTTCATGATGTTCTGCCTTTTGGACAAACCACCCCCAGAATATCTTTAAAGTTATGTTTTACTTTGCTCTGTTGACTGCTGTGTAAGAATCTATGATCAAGTCCTTCCAATTCTGAAACATGGATTTCTTCTACAAGCATATCGATTGTTCTTGATAAATTTTCCAATTTTGTATTTTTTCCATATCATTCTCTCAGACATATTTCGATTATGTTATTTCACAACAGTACATTGTATTTTGCTCTTAAAAAGAAGTGTTTGAAATGCTTATTAGTAAAATATGACAAAAAAATAGCAAAAGATAATTTATTTTTTGTTCATACGTTTATTCTGACAATTTCTACAGTAACTATAGATTTCATTCTATATCCGTGTTTTTTGTCTATGATCTTCTATTCTAAAAATTGTTTCTCAGGTACCTCTTTATGCTGTTTCTATAAACATTCACATTCCTGTATCATCCCTTGTATCTCTTTCGAATTTTTTTCCTCTTGTTCCATCTTTCCTCGGAACACCATCAAATCTTCATTAAAATCTTTCCCCTGTGGCGTTTGGATATAAACCATATATCCAGCCTTTTTAAACGCAGCCGCGGATCGTTCCGCCTGTACCTGCCCATGGTTGTGTGGCTGTCCTTTTGCATCCCTGCCATTCACGTCATTATCATAACAGAACACAATCTCCCGGATTCCTGGATGAAGTTTCAGATAGCGGGCAAGGGCTTTGTCGGACAGGCATCCTTCTGCAACCCGGTGGTCTTCCTGCCAGTCCATACCATACAGTTTGCAGAGCGTGGCATGGCTCATGGCATCAATTGGTGCCTCAAATTCGTATACCCGGTCGGAGCGTCCTTCCATGCAAAAGCCATAAGTTTTATCCGAATTCTCAACATCCTGCCGGAACTTGCTGTCTTTTCCCGGCGCACGGAGTGCGCAATAACGCGCCTTTCCATTTTCATCATAACCAACAAAGGCACAGTTTTTAAAATGGTATCCATCTTTATGGGTAATAGCCTGATAAATTTTCCCCTGCTTTATCATCTCCCCCACTATCCCGCAGTCAATGCCACGGGTTTTTGTCAGGTAGGCAAAAGTCTGACTGCATCCTTTATCTTTCTCTGGCAGCACCAGCTCCCCTTTCGGTTCTTTCTCCACCACTGGGATATAATGTTCCGTCCGTTCGTAAGCACGGCAGCCAAGGATAAACCCTACTGCATCCTTAAAATCTGCAATGCCCATATATTCCTGCACAAACTGGATGATGTTCCCGGATTTTCCGCCCGCAAACTGGTAATATCCCCGTCCATGCTTGAACAGGTACAGCCCACCGCTGTGCTTTACATGGACAGTGTTCCGGTCGCCCTTCTCAATCTCATACCCATGTTTTACGGCAAAATCAATCAGGTTGGTGTCAAAGACCTGCCTCATCTGCTCCTCTGTGAAAGGCATCGGGCGTTTTCCTTTTCCTGCGTATCGCTCCATCCTGTTCCCCTCCCTGTGGTTTACGGTTCCATTTCCCCCTGCCATCCCTCCTGCACCAACATCCTTGGAATCTCCTCCTGGATATCCCGGTATATTCCCCCGGACAATAGACATTCTGTTTTTCGGAGGATGCTGCCAAGCAGCCTGCTTTCTTCCGGCTCGTTCCGCATCCCGGCTTGCAGTACAAGGGCATGGATTTTTTGCATTTCCCCCTCCGTAAAGAGAGGCTGGGCATCCTGTTTGAAATATTTAAGGATTGCTTTCTCACTGGCGGGCATCCCGAACAGTTTCCGCCGCGATACTGCCCATTCATAGGCTCTCAGGTCGGTCAGTCGTTCTTTGGAATTATCCTGTTCCAGCATAAAACATTCCAGCCCATACCGGATTGCCTTCTCTGCGTCCAGTGGGCCAGTCAGAAGCAGGTCATCCGCCGTATATCCGTACCCATGAAGCCTTTCTTTCTCAATCTGTTTTATGTAATTCTCCACCCCCATCTCTTTTGCATCTTCAAAGAACATTCGGCGCGCCCCTAAAACGGTATCCGTAAGTGCTTCGGAATCCCCTGCCACATACCGGATTTTTTCTGCCCTCCCATATTCCTGCACGATGGTTTCCCAGTTTTTCATGTAGTCCTCAAACCCAAATGTCCGGTATCCAAATCGATTCCAGAACACTATATCCACACAGACAGGGGTGGCGGCATGGGTACTGAGGTAATCCAGGTGTTCTGGTAATCAATTTCAAAAATGTTCCCCCTCACCCCATTCTCCGTTCTGTTTTGCAGTTCCAGTAAAAATGCCATTGGATGCCCATCTGCCGAATTGCCGTTTGCATTCCATGCACTATGCGGGGCAGTCCCCTTCATATACACATCCTTCTCCTGATAGCAGTGGGTTCCATTCCGGCGCGTAAGCCAGAAAAAGTATTTTGGCAAACCTTCTTTTTCCATCGCATCCAGCAACATTTCTCTGTCATACCGGAAGTCCGTCTGGTGGTACTCCGTGTTATGCTCCATGATCTTTTGCAGCGTTCCCAGGATATCCACGTTCCGGAAGCAGGCATTTGGTCTTGGGTGAAAGCCCTGTTCCTTTAGCCTTTCCAAAAGCTGCGCCACAACCTCCTCCTGTGTACCATGGCAGCCTGTTCCATTAAACTGCACCCGCTTTGCAAAATCCCTGCCCTTATCCATCCTCCAAAAACGCAGCTTTCCATTATCTGACAGTATGAAATTTGTCCTCCCCTCCATCCCTGCATCTACGACCGGAAGCTGCGAAACCATTTTTTCAAGGTTATCCAGCATGATCGATTCCTGTTCGCGCATCTCCTGTATTTCCTCACGCGGCAGAAAAAGTGTCCGCAGGGAATAATCTTTTTCCCCTGTACGGATTAACGAGTAGATTTCATTCCTGTTCATATTCCTCCCCCTCCCAGAAAAGCCCTGCACCGTCCACAGTTTCTTGTATTGGTCTGTTTCCTGCTTTCTCAGCATTTTCTAAGTCCTGCCCATCACTTTCCAGTTCTGGCAGGTTTTCCTCCAGCTTTTCCATGACTTCCCACAGTTTTTTCTCTCCTTCAAAAGTCATGTCGGCATCCGCCTGTATGCAGACCATACAGGCATGATATAGCATCCTTATTTCCTCTTTTCCGAAAACCCTGCACCCCTGTACCAGTCCGGAGCGGATGGCAAAATCCTGCCTTGCTCCTTCCCCGTCTGTTTCATAATAATCCTCCATTCCGAGAACGTTTACGTTCGAGGAACCGCAAGAGAAAGCTGCGAATGCAGTTTCTCTTGTCGGATCAGGGCTTATTTGTGACGTTTTCGGCACAAATAGCCGTGTGATAAAATCAGCTATCAAGCTGATTTTTCACACTAATGCCCCGTTGTAACACCAGTACGGTCACGGTCATACTGCCAGGTGACATATTTCATCTCGCCATCCGCCCCTATCCGGGCAGCCAACAGGCAGTTTCCGAATTCTGCAAGCCGCCGGAAATCCGCAAGCCCCTCCATGTTTAACGGCTCTGCATCCGCATACTGGTCATATGCCTGTTTCATGGTTCGGAACAGGTCATATAATTCCTGCCCCTCCTGTTCCAATGCCTTGTCACAGACAAAACACATTGCACCGGAGTACTGGATATGGCATATTTCCCTCCCTCCATGGGAAACTACAAGGCATGGTGTTGTGGTATCCTTCCCTTCCCCCACACAATACCCTAATATGGATGCCCTGCGGGTAAAAGCCCGGATCAGGGCAGAGGTAATTTCATCTTCCAAATCAATTCCTCCTTATCAACCCAATTCTATCGTTTCCTCTTCTGGTTCATTCTGTTCCATTTTTGCTTCCTGGCTGGACATAAGGGGTTCTCTGTGGTTTCTCCCTTGCTTATCTTCCCCATCCTCCCCAGATGCCACCATATCCTCCCCGCCATCCTTAAATTCCAGTGCAAGATCAAGCTGTACCTTTTTCTTCTGCAGCTCCAACAGCCGTTCTTCTTCCGGGAACGGCTTCCCACATTCCTTCTTTGCGGTTTTCATCTGTACTTTCAGGTTTTCCAGTTCCGCTTTCTGGTCTTCCAATCTCTCGGTAAGACGTTCTGCCAGATTGATGATGCGGGTGATGTTGCCAAGTTCCGATTCCCCGCAGTCTGTCTGATAGACCCCCTTCCCGCAGAGTTGAACCTCCACATCATCCCGGAACTTTCGTACCAGTCGAACCGAAAACCCCGCATAGCTACCGACTTCCATACAGGCACCGTTTTCCATATCAAGCCTGTGGGTGCAGACCAGGAAATGCTCCGCCGCCTTTGCCCTTTCGGTGTATTCCCTCCCGCCCACAACCATCCGAAATTCTTCCGGCTTGTTTGCCTGGTAGGTTTCCAAATCCTCACACAGTGTGTTAATCCGTTTTTCTTTCCTTTCCATTTGTTCCGGGTAGGTGCCAATCTTTTTGGAAAGTTCAATCTGCCCCGTTTGCCAGGAGGATTTCAGTACCATCAGCCTGCTAATCTCATTGTCCGTTTCCATCTTTTCTTTCACCCTTGGGTCGGAGGCTGCCATTGCCTTAAATTCCGCATATTGCAGTACCGTTTCATCCATATCCTCACAGGTACGGAGGGCAGAACGTCCGGTCATAATCTGGCTGATATACCGCTGTTTTTGCTCCAAAATCTGCCAGAGGTAGGCATCAAAGGTGTTTTCCGTGATATAGTTATAGATAGAAACCTCCTCATTTTCATTGCCCTGGCGCAGAATGCGCCCATTGCGCTGGGTCAGGTCGGAAGGTCGCCACGGTACGTCAAGGTGGTGCAGAGCAACCAGTTTCTGCTGTACATTCATCCCAGTTCCCATTTTCTCTGTGCTGCCCATTAGGATACGAATTTCCCCATTGCGCACCTTTTCAAAAAGTTGTTCCCGTTGCAGGTCAGTCTTTGCGTCATGGATAAAGGCAACCTCAGCCTCTGTTACCCCATGCCCGACCAATGCCTTTTTCATTGCTTCATAAAAATTGAAGCTGCCATCATACTTTGGTGTCCCCTGGTCGCAGAAGATTAGCTGAGTCAGATGCTTTTCTGCGGTTTCCTTATAAATCCCTGCCACGTTTTTCGCGCACAGGTTCAGTTTTGTGTCCGGATCGTCCGGCAGGTTCGGGTCGATTGCTCTGGGGTCGGTGGAGAGCAGGCGCGCTTCGTTGGTCAGCTTCAAAAAATTATCCTCACCGCTGTCCACTGAACCGTTCCGGATGGCTTCGGCACGCTCCGCAAGTTCCATTACGATACGCTTCTGGTCAGGGGTGCAGACGGATTTTATTACCTGCGGCGCACCCATTTTTAACTTTGGTGTTGGCAGGTTTAACATATCCGCCGTTTTGATATCCGCAACCATTGCAAACATCCCCATCAGTTCCGGGAGGTTATGGAACTGTGCAAAACGGTTCTTCATCTGGTAGCCATTTCCTTCCGGCTTAATTTCCAGCGAGGATGTTACCTTGCCAAAGGTTGCTGCCCACTCATCAAACATCAGGAGTCCGCGCCGCTTTAGTTCCTGCGGCTGGAGGGTTTTCTGCATCACATACAGTTCCGCCATCGAATTGCTGACAGGTGTTCCAGTCAGGTAGATGACATTCCTGCCATTGCTGATTTCGTTGATATACTGGCATTTCTGGTGCATATCCATAGCTCGTTGGCTTCCCTGGCTGCTGATCCCTGCCACATTGCGCATTTTCGTGTAGGAAAAGTTGTTCTTGTACGCATGAGCCTCATCCACAATCAGGGCATCCACGCCAAGTTCCTCAAAGTTGATGGTATCATCCTTCTTTTCCTCCGAGAACAGCTTGTCAATCCGGGTCTGCAAGTTCTTCTTAAAAATTTTCATCTGCTTTAAAGACCATTCTTCCCCTAAACGATTTTTTTGCTCGTGAATCCCTTTTGTGACCGCATCCATTTCCGTCTGCATGGCGGCAAGCTGCCATTCCCTCGACAGTCCAATCAGTTCAAAGCTTGAGTGCGCCATAATGATACAGTCATAGTCGCCGGTTGCAATCCGGCTGACAAAACGGCGTCGGTTTTGTTTCTCAAAATCCCGCTTCCCTGCCACAAGAAGGTTGGCATTCGGGTACAGTTCCATATAGGCATCCGACCACTGCCCGACCAGGTGGTTCGGAACGGCAATTAACGGTTTGTTCGCCTTCCCCAGACGTTTCATCTCATGAGCCAGCACAATGGCGGCGTATGTTTTGCCTGCCCCCACTTCATGCGCCATCAGGAGGTTTCCCTCTCCATACAGTCCATGTGCCACCACATCAAGCTGGTGTTTCCTCAGTTTTATATCCCCCGCCAGATCCGGCAGCACAAGGTCGCTTCCGTCATATTCACGGGGGCGGATGTTGTTGAAGCGGTCATTATACAGTTTTACCATCCTTTCTCCCCGCCGCGGGTCAGAAAACAGCCATTTTTCAAACTCTGCCTTGATTTGTGCCTGCTTTTCGCGGGCAAGAATGGTTTCTTTTTTGTTTAGGACGTATTTTTCTTTTTCCTCCCCCGTTGCCGGGTCGGTGTATTCCACCTTATCCCGAACCTCCACAAAGCGCAGGTTTAAAGACGCTTCCAGTATTTCATAGGCATTGATCCGCTCCGTCCCATAAACCGTTGTTGCCCGAAGCGAATCCCCCTCTATCCTTTTGTTGGTGATAAAATATGCCCCGCTGTATTTTGAATACTCCACAATCGTTGCATGGCTGCCCCACTGGTTCTTCTTCTGTGTCTGGAAGGTTTCATACATAAATTCCTGGTAGACTTCCACCGGAATCCACGGCGTTCCAAGGGAAAAGCGGATCTCCTGTGCAGTCAGCGGGGTAGGCTGCACCTTTTTTAGCGCCTCCACATTGCGGGCAAAATGCTCTGGTTCTTCCTCTGCCTTTAAGACGGCTTCTGCCAGCTTCTCCTTCACATGACCGCTCAGGTATTCCCCGGCTGTCTGCCAGCCCGCATTTGGGTTGCCGCCATACAACACGGGGTCTTGATAAATCTGGTCATCCAGTTCTGCAATGATTTCCTCTATGCTTGCCCGGTTTCCATCCGGTTTCTGGTACAGCCCTGCCATATATTCCAGGTCAACCTTCCCTTTGACATTTAAAGATACTTTTAATGCCTCCCCCGCAGAAAACACCACGGCTGGCAGGCTTTTTTGGTGTATGGTTGCTTTGTAGAATACTGCGGTCTTGTCATATATCCCTTTTTCCTCTTTCCGCTCTTTTTCGATGGAACGCAGGAGCGGCGCGTTGGCATCCCGCGAAAAAGCGGTGATATTGGTTCTGGAATTTAAGTAGCCATACTCCTTCACAAAGCGGTCGTAAACCCGGTTCAGTTCTTCGATATGGTATTTCAGGGCGGATTCATATTCATTTTTGCCCAGTACACTTTCCTTTTCATTCTGGAAATCAATCAGGATGCGAAGTGCTTTTGTGACCTCCACAAGTCCCCTGATGCGCTCCGCTTTCTTTCCTGCCATATCCTGCAGGTACATCCGGGAATGTTCCCGGTAATACAGTTCCCCGTCCACCAGTGTATAGGAGAAGTTACGAACTGCTGGGTCTGCCGGGATGCTTTGCCCCTTATGGCTGGCTGCAGTGTTGGCTTCTTCCCCCGGCTCCGGTTCATGGTACTTCCCCTCCAGACAGGAAACCGCCTCCCCCAGCCGCCTATGTAGGTCATCACCGGGGATTGGGTGGCAGGCAGTGGCTTTCTGATTGCCATACATTCTTTCATCAAATACCATCTCCCCCAACACCATTTCTGGGTGGTCAATAAAGTAACGGTTCATCGGAATGCCATCCACATTTTCTTCGATGGATAGCCACGGGCTGTTCTTTTCATCTGGTACGATTTCCCATTCCCGTTTCTGCAGGAACAGGATATCCGTTGTGGTTTCAGTTCCTGCCACCTGCTGGAAGGCATTGTTTGGCAGGCGGATTGCTCCGATCAGTTCTGCCCTCTGCGCAAGGTATTTCCGGTTTGTAGGGTTCGCTTTGTCCATTGTGTATTTTGAGGTGATGGCGGCAAGGATTCCACCCGGTCGCAGCTTATCTAGGGATTTTGCTAGGAAATAATCGTGGATACGAAAATTATAGCGGTTGTACTTCGGGTCATTTACCCGGATGGCGTTAAATGGGATGTTGCCGATGACAACATCAAAGAACTGGTTGGGGTAGTCCGTTGTTTCAAAGCCTGTGATCTGGATGTTTGCTTCCGGATAGAGATTTCTTGCAATATTGCCGGAAACAGGTTCTATCTCCACCCCGTACAACCTGGAATTTTCCATGCTTTCCGGCAGGACGGAGAAAAAATTTCCGGTTCCCATCGCGGGGTCTAAGATGTTGCCACCGTGGAAACCAAACCGTCCAAGCACATCATAGATATGCCGGACGATGCCCTGCTCCGTATAATAGGCCGTCAGGGTGCTTTCCTGTGCTGCGGCAAACTCCTCCTCGGTCAGCAGATTTTTGATTTCTCTATACTGGCTTTCCCATCCAGGTTTGCCCGGTGTCAGGGCATTCGCAAGACCACCCCAACCAACGAATTTTGCAAGGGTAATCTGCTCCGCTGCTGTTGCCATACGATTTTGTGTTTGTAGTTCTTTTAACAAGCGGATTGCTGCAATGTTGTTCTGGCATTTGGTTTTTGCGCCGCCATCATAAAGGTGGTGATCTTCGGAAAAATGGTAGTTTGGGGTAACTGCAGCGGGTTGTGCCATTGGGTGTTGACTCTGGAGCGGCTTGGTTGTGGCATCTGGTAAAGGTTGCCCGTCTATCTGTTTTGTATTTTCCCTTTCCTCCGGATGGGTTGCACGATCTGGCATTGTTGCTTTATAAAGTATTGCTACTCCATCCGATATTCTTTCCGTGTCCAATATGGCATCGCTGTCCGCACGGGTGATATCCTTATTATCCTCCCCTATCCCCAGTTCAAACAGGGAAAGCTGTTCCCCCTCCGGTCTTTCCTGCCCCGGCAACTTCCCTGCAGGGTAATATTTTCCATTCCTCTCCAGTTCTGCTTTCTCCTCCTCGGAAAGGTACATATCCTTTTGGATCAGTTCCATGATCCGTTTTTCTACCTGATTCCAAGTGAGATGTTCCTGTATCTCCATCCCATCGCCGGAGTAATCAATTTCAAAGCCGGAGGCATCGTACATGATCCTGATATGCCCGCCATTGTCCAAACTGGAAGCCGAACCACCAGTCCCATACTCTTTTTTTAGTATGGCAGTACGGTCTTTCGAGGAAGCCAAAGTAGTCAATGCTTCATAAATCCTTTGTTTCCCGCCCTGGTAAGCGTTTTCCTTCGACAGATAATAATCTATGATATCCTGCGGGTTTGGTGTCCTTATCGGCAGACTGGCATTCCCTTGCTCTGCGTTTTCTTTCCCCTCATCCTTTTCCTTCTGTTTCTCCTGCCCTTCCGTATGTTTTCCCATTCCGGGATATGGATAGTTCCCATCCCGGATTAACCGTTCCACCCGTTCCGAAAGTTTTTCATAAGTGTAGGAATTACTGCTTTTCCCTTCTTGGATGGTCAATTTTTCCCCATCCCCTATAATCCGCAGGCTGTACTCCCCGCCTTTTGTGATATAGTTTCTGTCCATCCCCCGGTAAAAGAGCCGCAGGACGTGCGCTCTCAGTTCCGGGTTATCGTTTTTTTGGTAAAATTCCGCAATCTCCTTCAGCCATTCCGCTGCATCTGGTGTAAGGTCATCCGCACATAACACCGCATCCACAAGGGCATTGTTTTCCGCCGCTTCTGGAGTCTGTACCGCTGGTTCAGGCATTTCGTTGTATCCTGCCTCTTTTTCTTCCCCCTGTTTTAATTTTTCGGGAATCACTTCCTCCTTCATTGATATTTCCCGCTCTGGTTCTGTGGCTATTCCGCCTGTTGTCTGGTTCTGTGTTCTCGGCGGAACAACAAAAAAACCGCCCACAGACGGTTTCTTCCTATCTGCGGACGGTTGTATAACCTGTCCCGGTTGCGATATTACCTGATCTTCAGCACCACTTCGTTTGTCACGTTTTCCTCCGCTTCCCTCATGATCATGGCGAGATGCCCTGCCCGCCCCATCGTGTCCTCCGTTTCCGGCATCGGCTGCGTCACTAAGAACTGCTGTACCAACTCCTCCTTCCGCTTCTCCGCCTCCCGGTTGACCTGCTGGATCATTTCGTTTATCTTCCCCAGCGCTACCAGTTCGGAAAGGCGGTGCGGGTGTTTTTCCATCATGTACTCCTTCCACAGGCTGCCGAACTTGCCCGCTGGCATCCGGTCGGTCTGTACGTCCGTGGAAATCTGGAGTTCGGGATACATCATCCCGTCCCTGCCCGGTTGGTAAGTAAGGTTCATTAACGGTTCTGTCCTCATAATCTTTGCTCCTTTCGTCTTTGATGTCCTGGATTTCCTGGTAGACCTCCCTTAAAATCGGTCTTGCGATGGAAATGGTGCAATTCCCCAATGCCATGAAAAGCGGAGGGCTGTTGTAGTTACTGATACTTTCAAAACTCCCATTCTCAAACCGTTTTGTTGAAAGGTCACATTTTGAAAATACAACATAGGCAACACTTTCTTCCACAAGGGCAGAGAACTCTGCTTTCACTGCCGCCGTTGGCATTCCGTAAAGTGGACTGCCTTCGTCCGTCACCCGGAAACCCTCTAAGTAGACTGGCAGCATCTCCTTCACACGCTGTCCTGCCATCTGGTACAGGCATTCTTCCATGCTGACCGCCGGGAGGCTATACTTCCTACGGAATCTCATCAGGATTTCCGGGCGATACTGCTCCTCCAGTTCCCAGAGGTATCTCTGGAGGTTGCGGTAGGACTGGACACTCCCGTTCGTGTCAAGAAAGTCAAACAGGTATTTGATACTCGCGTTCGGGTTCTCCATGTCAATCACGGCAATACTTTTTGCCCCACGGTTGATATTGCGCCCAATGCGCCTATCGTGCCATTCGTCAAACGTTCCAAGATGAGTGGCGTTTGGCCTCTGTGCATAAATCAACACTGCATTATCAAACGAACGCTTGTAAAACCTTGCGACACAGGACAGAAGCCCCTTCCATTCCTCCGGTGTTTTTGTGTATTCCTGCACCGACGCTGCATAAAGGTCGGCCAGTCTGGTCGCTCTGTTCAAACTGTCACCCCCATTTTCTGGTTTTGTTTTTTTATTTTTTGTTGGGTGCACAGGGTCTTGGAAAAATTGGTTTCCTATTCCACTGCCCCAAAATCCTTTTGTCTGCCGCTTCCCGGATTGTCCTGTGCGCCCATGATTTTTCCTTGTTTTTATTCCGCTTCTACTTTTCCCCCGGAAACCTTTCCTGCGCTCTGGCTGCTAAAATAAAATTCTAACGCCTGGTCAATGGTTTCCTCAATCTCCTTTGTACTCTGCCCGGTGGTAAAATACTTGGTGATCACGGCAGGTCTGATTTTGAAGGGTTGTGCTCGGTCGCCCTTTGGTTTTCGTGTTTTCTCACCGGAAAGAATCTGTACCAGTGCAGTGTCCGTCAATTTTCCGTTTTCGTAATAACTGCGGAGCAGTTCCGCTTTTTTCATATCCAGCTTATAACCATCGGTTGCCATAAGTTCTGCAACCCGCTGTTGTTTTTCAGTATCCTCTACAAAGGAAAGGTCATAGGCAGCAAGGAAGGCAATTTCCCCGGTATCTACCTTGTCTATAAGCGATGTAATAAGTTTGGAGATACGGATATATTTTGCCACTTTATCCCTTGAAAGCCCGTATTCTTGTCCAATTTTTTCATCTGCCCGCAACTTCGTCTGAAGTTCAGACGAAGTTGAATTTTCCCTTAATTCATGCGGGTTTAGGAGTATTTCAATCTCTGTTAAAAGATCATTTCTCCTGCCCTGCGACTTCAATGCTTCATAATGCTGTGCCAGACAATATGCCCTCTCCGAATGGCTCATATCTGCAAAGGATCGCTGCCGTAAGTTTGTTTCCGTTACAATCAGCACTGCCTCGTCCTGTGTCAACCCTTCCCGGACAATCACGGGACCTTTTGTCAGCCCTGCAAGCATGGCAGCATTGCGGCGGTTATGCCCGCTCAGAATCAGATATTTCTCATCCCTTGTATGCCAGAGGATAATTGGAAGCAGGATGCCAAACTGCCGGATACTCTCCACCATATCGTCAAGCTGCTGCCCCTCATACAGTTTGAATTTGTGTTCCGGGAACGATTCCATCTGTGAAAAATCCATTTCCAGGATGCCGCCATGCCCTAGTGCGGCATTCTGGGCAGGCATAGAGTCTAAGGCAGACGAAGTTTTGTAGGGTGTGGGTGCATTTTCTTTCTGTTCAAAATTCAGCATATCGTTGAAATCTTCCAGGCTGATCTTGGGTTTACCCAACCGCACGCACCCCCTCCCCGTCCACTGCCGTTTCTGCCCCTAAAAGCTCGTCCGCAAATTTTTCATACGCGACTGCTGCCGGATTATTTGGCATATATTCACAGATCGTTTTATGGTACAGCACAGCCTCCGCCACTTTGATGGAGCGCGGGATATGTGTCTGGAAGATTGGAACAGTTCCGGCAAATCCCTGTTCAATCAGCCCCCGCACCTGCGCTGACACAATCGTGTTCGGCGAATCCATCGTGACTAGGATGCCCTCAATCCGCAGTTTATGGTTGCTGTTCCTACGAATCACCTGGTAATGTTTCAGCAGTTCCGCCAGCCCCTGCGTGGACAGTAGTTCTGCCTGTGTCGGAACAACAATGCTGTCTGCACACATCATTACGTTGATCATTGGTGTTCCCATCTGTGGCATACAATCAATGATGATGTACTGATATCTGTTCCGGATGGTATCCACATACTGCGTCAGTATCCGCTCCCGGAAATCGACATTGCACAGGTTGCGCTCCAACGTGAAAAGCTGTGAATTGGATGGAACTACTTCCACACCACTTTCATGCTTTAAGATATAGCTGTCCAGTTCCGGTAACGGTTCTTCCTCGATCACCATACGCAGCAATGTGTTGATTGTTATTTCTAATTTGTTGGTGTTTTTCACACCATAGATAATGCTGGAATGCCCCTGCCCGTCAAAATCAATCAGACAGGTTTTCTTCCCTCGCTTTGCAAGCAGGTAGGCAAGGGTTGTGGCGGTGGCTGATTTCCCAACGCCGCCCTTCTCGTTCATGATGGCTATGATTTTTGCCATTCGTTATTCTCCTTTCAAGGTTTTTTGGATAAAATCTCTCCCCTGGGTAAGTGGGAATGAGTAAATAGGGTAAAAAAATAGGACTTAATCGGTAAACCCCTTAAATTCAAGGTTTTCTGATTAAGTCCTATTATAGCAGTGTCATCCACATACGTTTTTGCTAAGTGCCATCCCTGCTTTTTCACATAATCCGTGAGGATGGATTTCTGTGTCGCAATGCTCGCACTCTCGTTATCCGTGCCATCGTCTTTTGACAAGCGGCAGTACATGCCGACTTCATAAATCTTGTTCTCCATTCTTATTCCTGCCATACTGTAAAACCTCCATATCTGTCCTATCTGTTTTCATGTTCCATTGCGTACATTCTAAGCGGACAGCCCCTCATTGTCGAAGGTGTCGCCCTCGGCAATCTTCTTCCGAATATCCTC